>Ga0306923_10000098_pt1 | contig 54763 bp, 56 predicted proteins | sample sta12Can44000108_FD_203841 | JGI IMG/M metagenome (GOLD analysis project Ga0306923, IMG submission 203841) | Lab enrichment of tropical soil microbial communities from Luquillo Experimental Forest, Puerto Rico - statanox.12C.anox.44.000.108 (v2)... | ecosystem: Environmental > Terrestrial >... | reverse complement strand
TGATCCGGGCAGACGGGCAGGAACGAGCAAAGTTAAACGGGCAAAAATGCCTCTGTCAACCCTCCCAAGATTTTTCTTCTGCCGGAGCGCATCGTGGCGCTGCTAGGGGTGACTGAGCGCACCATCTTCTATAACAAGGATTTTACTTCGATATACTAACGTCGCAATGTGATTTATTTCAAAATTCGATGCCTGTTTAGGATGGTTAAAACAAGCGGCGAGACGTTAAAAATGTTCGGGCGTTGTTTTCCTCTTAATTCGGGCGTTGTTTTCCTCTTAAACTGTATCGCACAAGGAGGGTGAAGCCGGGGCGATATTTGCGGCCATTGACGTGCGCTGTCCAGCGGTAATGCCGCGCGGGGCAGTCGAGCACCGTAAGGGTGGACCTTGGTTTGCCTAGCAGCGTGCAATCACCACTTTTTTGACACGCCTTTGGGGGCAACGGCCCCGTGTACGAGGGTGAGGCCTTCCGCCAAGCGATGGCGGCGACCGGTTGGTACCGCAATACATCCCGGCGCGCTAGAAGCAACGGAGGCCGCTTCAGGCCGCCGCATGGGACGGTTTCGCCGGGGGCATCGAACGGAAGCTGATCGCCATTCGGTTCCAGGCATTGATGGTTGCGACCAAGAGGGTCAGCTTTACGAGCTCCCCTTCGGAGAAATGCCGGCGAGCTTCCTCATAGACGGCATCCGGAACGTGCGTTTGTGAAACCAAGGTCACCGCCTCCGTCCAAGCAAGCGCGGCGCGTTCTCGCTCTGTGTAGAGCGACGATTCATACCAAGCATCGAGCAGGTAGAGACGCTCTTCTGTCTCGCCGCGGGCGCGGGCGTCACGGGTGTGCATATAGATGCAGTAGGCGCACCCATTGATCTGTGAGGCGCGCGTCTTGACGAGTTCGATCAGCGTCGACTCGATCCCGCTATTGCGGACATATTTCTCGAGCTCCGTCAGTGCCTTCATAGCTTCGGGAGCGGCCTGGTAAGGGTTCAATCTCGGCTGCATGATCAATGTCCTCCTCGGCATTCACGCATTTTCCGGCTGCGGGCCGAGGGTTGTCAAACCTGCCTCATCGTGGCGAAAGAGCGAGCGCATTGGTCAAGTCGCCGAGAGGGGGGCTGCCGTTAGCCGTCAGCGCTGTATCGCGTGTCTGTAGGCCCTGCAAGGTCGGCAAAGCAAAGCGTTTGGTGATCAGACGCAGGATCGAGGTCGTGTCGTAAAACGTGTGGTCGACAAATCCCTTCTTTGCAAAGGGCGACACAATCAGCGCAGGGACACGCGAACCCGGTCCCCAGCGATCACCCTTTGGCGGCGCGACATGGTCCCAGAACCCGCCGTTTTCGTCATAGGTGACGATCACCACCATGTGTGCCCATTGCGCGCTCTTTTGCAAATGCGCGATGACATCGGCAATGTGCTGGTCGCCATCCAGTACATCGGTATAGCCGGGGTGCTCGTTCAGATTGCCCTGCGGCTTGTAGAACGCGACTCGGGGCAAGGACCCGCTGTCGATCACTTTGAGGAACTCGCTGCCGCCAAGCCCGCCATCTTTCAGGTGCTCAGCGCGCGCCGCGCCACCGGGAGCCATATCGGCAAAATAATTGAAGGGCTGGTGGTGGTACTGAAAATTCGGCACCGGGATCGCGTTTTGGCCGTCTAGTGCGGCCTGCCAGGCTCCGGCGTACCAAGCCCAGGCGATGCCCTTGCCGCTCAGCAGATCGCCGATCGTCTGCTCTCTCTGCGGCGGCAGGGTAGTAGGCTTAGCCGGATCGGCAAACGCCGAGTCGCCTCCCGGCGCAGGTTTGTTGGCGCTGGGCTGATAGGGCGGCTGCATCGTGTTCACCGCATAGAAATCAGGCGACAAGTTGCCGTCATTGACAAATTTGGGCAGTCCATCGATGGCTGATTTTGGCGAATCCGTTGCCAATTTGAGCGTCACACCATCGGCTTCGACTGCCGAGATGGCATCCTTGGCGGGGCTTTCGTCGGCGTTCGGATAGATTGGTGCGCAAGCGCAAGCCAACAGGAAGTGGTTCATAAAAGAGCCGCCGAATCCTCCCATAAAGAAGTTGTCGGCCAGTACGTATTGTCTAGCGATATCCCACAAAGGAAATTTTGCGCTGGCGTAGTGGCCCATGACGAGGGCGCCCGAATCGGCGTACGCAACAAAACGGTCGTTCTTGCCCTCAGCAATCTGCATCTGATTCTGGTAGAAGCGGTGCCACAAATCCCGGGTTGTAACGCCGAGCGGCAAATTGAAGCCTTTGGGGTCGTCGATCGCGAAGGGTGCGTTGGGCAGGTGTTCCGTCTGGGCCTGAGTGACCGCCGGCACGACGCCCTTCGCCGTCAAACCGTTCCACACCGGCGGCAATTCCTTGAGTACAGACCCATCGCGGTCGCGCTGCGTATAATCCGCTGCCATTACCTGAGACAGGCCATTGGCGCCCGGAAAGAATCCGTACAGGTTATCAAAGCTCCGGTTCTCGGCATAGATCACGACGATGCTCTCGATGCTCTCGATGCCGGCGCTATTCACTTCGCTGGCGTAGCCGGCAATTGCGGCCATCAGCGACGACAGCAGAAAAATGCGTTTTTCCATGTGACGACTTTCCCTGCGGATGCCTGTGCCGGCATCCCGAACTGGTAGCAGGGTAAACTTAACTTCCGGGAGATTGCCGTTTTGTGACGGGCCTTCACACGGGTGCTGGAAATCGGCTGATCCAATGGCGGGCGATGTCTTCGCGGCGACAGACCCAGACTTGGGAGTGTGCAAGAATGTGCTCGATGAACCGGATCAGTGCCTTGGCTCGCCCCGGATGACCGGTCAGACGCATATGCAGCCCGACCGACATCATGCGCGGCCGATCCGCGCCCTCTTCGTAAAGGAGGTCGAAGCTGTCACGCAGAAAGGCAAAGAAATCCTCGCCTGTCCCGAACACACCGCGCCCGAATTTCGAATCGTTGGTCGTCAGCGAATAGGGGACAACGAGGTGGGGACGGTCGCCGACCTGTACCCAATACGGCAACTCGTCATTGTAGGTGTCGCTGTCATAGAGAAATCCGCCATGCTCGACCAATAAGCGGCGAGTATTTTCCGACGGCGCATAGCGGCAGTACCAGCCGATCGGAGCCTTGCCGGTCGTCTGTCGGATCAGGTCTACGGCTGCTGCAATCTGGCCTCGTTCCTCGGCCTCCGGGAGCCCGGGGTGGTTCGTCCATCGGTAGCCGTGGCTGCAGATGTCCCAGTCGGCGGCGGCGATCGCCGCTGCGGCGGGCGGGTTCGCCTCGAACGCTTTGGCACAGCCAAAGATTGTCACTGGCAGCTTAAAGCGGGTGAAGATGCGATGGAGGCGCCAGAAACCAACCCGAGCGCCGTATTCGAACATGCTTTCCGCAGCGAGATCGCGCCCGTGGACACCGAGATCGGCGCCAAGCATCTCAGTCAACCCACCCTCGGAGACGCCATCCCCGCTCGGATACGACAGTTCGGACCCTTCTTCGAAATTGATCACGAAGTTGACGGCGACGCGCGCGTCACCGGGCCATTGGGCGTGCGGCGGCTCCGCGCCGTAACCGACAAAGTCGCGGGTCATTCTGTGTCCTTTTCGGAAGAAATCGGATACCAGTCCTGTTGACAGATCTCGTCGAGCGAAAAAGGGCATACTACAGGGAAGGCATTAGCCGCGGTTTCCTCGCTGAATGTGCGAAGCGCCGACGCCGCGTGCCGTCGTCCATCCTCGTATAGCTTTGTAAGTGTCGCCTCGATATCCCGCCACAACGTAGGCGACAATTTGTCCTCGAGCACCGAACGTGCATCGGCGATGCTGTGCATCCAGTCGAACCGCGGCTGCGCGGCGGGCGAATACGCGAGTTTCAACAGATGCTCGGTGATCCGGCGAATCTGGCGGCGTACCGCATCGCGCTCGCTTTTGCCCAAATATTCGATCTCCTCAGCCACATGCTCGCGATCGAACCCGTTGTCGGAGACGTGCGGTGAGCGCAAGACCTCAGCTTGGTATTGCGTCCAGGTGTAGAAATCGTCTCCGTAGCGTGGTCCGTCCGGCATCGCCGTTGCCTTCATTTCAGCCTGATATCATGGCGCGGCCGTCCCCAATCAGCTGCCGCCGCAACCGCTCGTTCCACGTCCTCTTCGAGCATCAACCCATCTTCGACCAGCTGTCGCGCGGCTGCCGCGATTGCGGCGACATACGCATCGGCATTCGGGTATCGCTCGAGAATCGATCTCCGTGGATCGCCGGTCGTCCGTCGCTCCTCCGGCGTCTCGGGCAGGGGGATGTAGCTGCCGGAGAATTCGTGCATGGCGCCGTGACCAAAACTGCGCGCCCGGAGGTTCCAACGCAATAGGTGCCGAGCGGCGCCTGCACCATCGGTGCTCTGACGCCGGCTACGTCGTTGCCGTCTTCGTCGACTGCCGGCACCAGCACTGTGTAGCCGTCACCTGGAGCGACAACTGGCGGCTCCTTCAGGATGCCACGCTCAGCGTCCGGCCCAAAATCCAGCAATGACAACGGGTTTGGCCCATGCGGTTTCGCCACGCCCGGAATCGCCGAGAATTGCCGAAGCCATTCTTCGAATGTCACCAAGGTGCCGTCGGCGCGGCGAGGGATCCGGCTGTCGGGCGGCGCGACACTGGCTGTCGCCCAGCGGTCCATCGCGTCGATCATTGCGCGGAACAGCGTCGAGGTGGCAACCGTGTTGAGGTAATTCTGGCGTATTCCGCGCTCCAGCCGCGGCGCGACGGGGTCGGCGAAATGCTGTGAGCTCGCCCAGAAATAGACCCGCACCGTTTCGGGTTGCGGCAAGTCGTTGCCGCGCGTGTGGGTGTGGACGAGCGAGCCTCGCCGCTGCCAATACTCGGTCGAAGACTGCGTGTGAATGACCAGCGGGTCCGTCTCCGGCCGCTTCAGGATTGCATCACGCCGTCCGGTCAAATGGTTCGTCGTTTCGGCGTAGCAGAACGGAAACGTATCGGCCGGGTTGAAGTGGTCCTCGTATTGCTGGCCGCCCGAGACGACCGCGTTCGCGAAACGATGGTTGAGCCATTTGCGCCCGGCCCCGGCGACATGCGGCAGGATGCCGTCGAAGACCTTGCGTCCCCCGGCGCCGGCATTGAACCCGCGATAAACGAAATCCCGCATGCAGCGTCCAGTCTGCGACCGGCCCCTTGCATAGGCCTTCTCGACTGAACCGCCTCCCTCCCACAGCGGATTAGTGCGGCCTGCGGCATCTTCGGCCTGGTAGCGCAGAAAGCTGATGAAGTCTCGCACCGCAGCGTGCGCCAATCCGAGCACCAGTGGGTCGCGGCCGGTATAAACCAGCTCGTAGATCCAACCAGGCTCGAACCCGCTCGGAATGTGGATGTGCGTGTCCGACAGGATTACCGCCTGCTCGGCGCCCTGGTTGTCGAGACCGAGGCCGCCTTCGAGACGCGCAAAGAAACCAGCTCTCGGGCGGCACGGGTATCCGCTCGTCATAGGGATAGCGCCGCCGCGTGAGGCTCGCTTCGCGCGGGTCGAGCGATACGGTCGGATGACTGCGCGTAGAGGCATGACCGCTCAAGGGAAAGGTCGTGATCCCGGCGCGGTTGGCGATGTACTCGACCCGGACCGGACCGATAATCGGCCCGCCACGTTCGCGCGCGACCGGCAGGTCGAGCAGCATTCGCCCGTTCCCGGGCAGAAGGTCGCCCTGCCAGGCGAGCCACACGACCGTGTAGCCGCGGCGCATCAGAAACCCATTCCCGGCATGCGCCAGGCTGCGCGGGTCGTTCGAGGCCGGAGCGTCGTTGAAGAATTGCAGCATCCGCTTATTGCCGCGGTTGCCGTAGTCGAAAAAAATGCGCCGGTTGCCGCGCCGGGGATCGACCGGTTTCAGGATCGAGAAATCGCCGGTAAAGCTGACGAGCCCGTCGGCATCGGTTGGAGCCTTGTCGAGGTCGGTGATCCCATGTTGTGCCGGGACGCGTGGATCGACCGCAAACTGCGCGCGCCCGACCAGCATTTCATATGCCCCGACCGAGCCGAACTCGTGCCCCGCTGCGAACGAGAAACGTTCGGCGATCGACAATTCTGCGCGACTGGTCATATTCAACTGGGCTCCAATCTTTGGTCATGGACGGGCGTGTCCCGGCCATGACCAGGAAGGGCGGTGTGCAGTCGCTTCAAGCGCCCGTCACCACTCGCATAATAGTCAGCGCCAGCGCCTGCGCGCGCGGGTATCGATCCGGCACCACTCGTCGTCGCGGTGGGCGTTGCCGCCGACCGCGCCGGTCCCGCACAAGGTCGGGGTTCCGAGCACCGCAGTGAAGCCGCTGTCGGCTGAGCCACCGGTCTCCTCGCCCGCCACCCGGAAACCAAGATCGGCGGCCGAGCGGTCGTATGCTTCGAGGAGTTCCCGGCTCTTTTCATCCTGTTCCAGCGGCAGGAAATTGCCTTCGCGCAAAATGCGCCCCTCGCTGCCGGGCATTTCGCAGCAGCGGCAGATCTCGCGCACCTCGCCGAGGATCTTTTCCATGATGTTGAGGGTCGGGAACCGGACATCGACAGCGGCGGTGGCGCGGGCGGCGACGGTGTTGACGGCGGTACCGCCCTGAACGAGCCCGACATTGATTGTCGTGCCGAGGTCGTAGTCGGTGAGCCGGTGCAGGCGCTGGACCTTGCGGGCAAGTGCTTCGACTCCGCTGACGCCTTGTGCATGCGCGACACCGGAATGCGCGGCCTGGCCCGTGACTTCGAATTCGATGAACGCGGCACCGTTGCGCCGCGACACGAGATTGCCACTCGGCCGGCCGGGTTCCGAATTGAGTACAGCCCGCGCATCTCTTGCTTCTGCCTCGATGACCGGCCGCGAGGAGGGCGAGGCGATTTCTTCATCCGAGGTGTAGAGCCCGGTCAGCGGGCACGGCGCGCCAAACCGCCGGAACGCGTCGAGCACGAAGGTGTTCATGACGAGGCCCGATTTCATGTCGGCGACACCAGGCCCGAACGCCTGGTTGCCTTCGATGCGGAACGGCCGCTGGGCGGCGGTGCCGTCGGGGAAGACAGTGTCGCGATGACCCATCAGCACGATGGGCCGGTTACTGCCGCCGCTGGCGGGGAGCCGTGCCGCGATGCAATCGCCAAAAGCCTCATTGGGGAAGATTTCACAGGAGATGCCCGCTGCTTCGAGCCGGCCCCGCAGTCGAGCGCCGACCTCATCGACGCCGCGCTTGTTGTAGCTGCCGGAATCGATGTTCACGAGATCGGCCAGCAGGGTCACCATCGCGTGATGATGCCGGCCGAGATGTTCGAGAATGGCGGTCTTTGCCTCGATGCTCATCACTGCGCTCCGATTGGATTTCGGCGTACCCGCAAAGATCATCGGCAAAGACCGCTTCTGACTCAATCTTTGTGCAGATGCTCATGACGTTGACCGAATTTATTGACGACTGGATACCGTCCCTTGGGTCATCGGTGCGGTCATCATGATCGTGCCCGCTGTCGTCGTGCTGGTGATCTATCGCTGGTTCATCCGCCGGCTGATCCGTCTGGCGGGACATTACACCACGTTTCTCCAAAAGCTGCTGGCGCGCGGACAGGGTGCCGCGAGTACTATTCTAGTGATCATCGCTCTAGGTCTCATGCCGCTAACCTATTTCATCGAAAAGCCGTTTCAGAACTGGACCTATGAGGGCGCGGAGCAGCTGGGCTCGGTCTTGCTGCATGTCGATTACACGGTGCCGGTGGACCGGGTGCGGCAAAAGCTCGACGAAATCGTGCGGCAAACCCCGTTATGGGACGGCCAGGTGGCGGGCTTGCAGGTGACCGACACTCCCGAGCATATGGTCGAGTTGCGTGCCCTGATGAGCGCGCGCAACCCCGGGCAGGCCTGGGACCTGCGCTGCGAGGTCCGGGAGAAACTGATCGCGTTTCTCCAAGCCGAATATCCCAATGCGTTGCCGAGGCAGCGAACGGAGCTTGTCGGCGATCTCACCGTTGCGAAGAATTCCGTGTCAAACTGACTGAATGCGGCTTCTCGCCTGGAATATCCGCCAGGGCAGCGGTTCCCGGATCGCTCGAATTGCCGATGCGCTAGTCCGGCACAAGGCCGATATCCTCGTGCTTTCAGAATACCGCGGCGGGGATTCGGCAACCCGTCTGCTTCGGACCTTGAATACCCTGGGCTACGCACATGCGACGGCGGTCGCACCGCCGCCGAACCGCACTGGCGTGCTCATCGCATCCCGCTGCCCCTTCCACGATCGTGGCGTAGTCGGCGGCGTATTGCCGGAGCCCTACCGGTTGCTCAGTGTCGACCTTCCCGAGTTCCGCCTGACCGGCATCTATATGCCCAACCTCCTCGCAAAGGTCCCTTACTGGGAAGCGCTGATCACCGCTCTGAGTGCCGGCAGTGGCGGGCTCGCTCTCGCCGTTGGCGATTTCAACACCTGTCGCCCTTACCTCGACGAGGCAGGGGCGATCGACAAAACCGCGCATTACATGGACCGGATCGCAGAGTTCGGGTTCTGCAACTTGTGGCGGCAGCGTAACCCGACACTTCGCGAATATTCATGGTTCAGCACCAAAGGAAATGGCTTCCGGATAGACCATGCATTTCTGTCCCATGGTCTGGCTGAGCGCGTTGGCTCCATCCGCTACTCTCACGAAGAGCGGCTCGCCGGCATTTCCGATCACTCCCCGCTAATCCTCGATCTTGGAGTTTGATTGGCACGTCCGATGCGCCGCCCAGCTAAACCACCTTGACCTCGCCTAAATAGGCGTGGCGGATCAGCTCGGTTTCGCGCAGTTCCGCGGCCGGGCCGCTCAGCACGACCTGGCCGGTCTGGAGGACATAGGCGCGGTCGGCAATCGAGAGAGCCATATTGGCGTTCTGCTCGACCATGAAGATCGTCACACCCTGGCGGTTGATCGTCCGGATGATGTCGAAGACCTGTTCGACATAGGCAGGCGAGAGGCCCATCGAGGGCTCGTCCATGCATAGGAGCCGCGGGCGCGCCATCAACGCCCGGCCGATCGCGACCATCTGCTGCTCGCCGCCGGACAAGGTGCCGGCGAGCTGATGCAGCCGCTCCTCGACGCGCGGAAACAGCGCGAAAACGCGTGCCAAATCCTCGTCGAATTCGGGCCCGCGGCGGCGCGTAAAGGCGCCCATCTCGAGGTTTTCGTAAATCGTCATGCGCGGGAAGAGGCGCCGCGCCTCGAGCACCGGGGCAATCCCGCGCCGCACCCGCTCGGCGGTGCTGACGCCGCTGAGCGAACGGCCCTCATAGAGGATGTCGCCGCGGGTCGGCGCGACGCTCCCCATGATCGCCTTCATCGTCGTCGATTTACCCGAGGCGTTGCCGCCCAACAAGCAAACGATCTCGCCGGCCGTAATCCGGTAATCAACCGATTTCAAGACGTGAAGGTCGCCGTAATGCGTATCGACCGCGCGAAACTCGAGCAGATCAGTAGCTGTCGCTCTTACCTCGTCATTCCCGCGAAAGCGGGAATCCAGGATAGCCGAGGCATCGGCGGTGGCTTCTGGACCCCCGCTTTCGCGGGGGTAACGATAACCGGCTCTAGGCAAAGGCGGCACTCCGGCCGAGATAGGCGCGGATGACCTCTTCGTCTTGGCGCACGACCGCGGGCGGCCCTTCGGCGATCTTTTCGCCATGGTCGAGCACGACGACCTTGTCGGCGAGGCTGACCACGACATCCAATTTGTGCTCGATCAGCAAGACCGTGAGCCCGCGGCGGCTGAGGCTTTGGATCTGGTCGGCGAGCTCCAACGTCTCTGCCGGGTTCATCCCCGCTGTCGGCTCGTCGAGCAGCAACAGCTTGGGCTGCGATGCGAGCGCCCGGGCAATCTCGGTGCGCCGCCGGTTGGCATAAGACAGGCTACCGGCGAGGTGATCGGCACGCGGCAAAAGCCGGTTGCCGAACAATGACAGGATTTCGAGCGCCTGCTCGCGCGCCAACTCTTCCTCGCGACGGTTCGCCGGCAGCCGCAACAATGCGCCTACCGGACCGGTGCCGAGCCGGGCATGCATGCCGATCATGACGTTTTCTAGAACCGTCAGGTTTGGGAACAGGCGAATGTTCTGAAAGGTGCGCGCGATGCCGCGTTCCAATACCGCATGCGGCCGCAGCCGGCCGATCTCCTGACCGGCGAAGCGGATACTCCCGCTATGAACCGGCAGAAGCCCAGTAACGGCGTTGAATAAAGTCGATTTGCCCGAGCCGTTGGGCCCGATCACCGCGACCACTCTCTGGGCGGGGACACTCAATTCGACCGATCGCAATGCCACGAGCCCGCCGAAACGCACAGTCAGATCGGCGACTTCGAGCAATGGGCCGCCCGCTCGGCCATCAGGCGCTATCAAGGCGGGAAGTCGAGCAAAGCCGCCGCGCGCGACTTGCGCGGTCTGTTCTACGAGGCTCAATCCGGGGGCGCGGCGGGTTGCCGGGATCAACCCCTCGCGGCGGTAGAGCATCATCAGCACAAGGATGAAGCCGAAGATCAGCTCGATCGACGAGGCAAGCTCCACATGCTGCAGCCAGTCGACGCTGAGGAGGCGCCCCAACGCATGTAGCCATTGCGACAAATCTTCAAGAAACCAGGATTGCAGGATCTGCAGCACCAGCGCGCCGACGACGACGCCCCAGACGCTGCCGATCCCGCCGAAGACGATCATCACGAGCACCATGACCGAGACCGGAAACATGAACATTTCCGGGGTCGCAGTCTGGAGTTTTGCGACATAAAGAGTGCCGGTGGCGCCGGCAAAGGCGGCGCCGATCGCAAAGGCGAGAAGCTTGAAACGAACGCGATCGATACCCATTGCCGCAGCGGCAATCTCATCCTCGCGGATTGCCATCCAGGCCCGGCCGACGCGGGACTCTTTGAGCCGCACACTCATCAGGATCAGAAATGCGACGAGGGCGACACCGACGTAATAATATGGCGTCGCGTCAACCCCGAAATCGAAACCGAAGAACTGCGGCGCCGCGACACCGTTGAGGCCCATCGCGCCATTGGTGACCGTCGGCGTATTGCGGGCGACAATCGGCACGATCTCGCCAAAACCTAACGTCACGATAGCCAGATAATCCCCTTTGAGGCGCAGGGTCGGCGCGCCGAACAGCACGCCGAAAAAAGCGGCGATCGCCGCGGCGAGCGGCAGCATCAGCCAGAACGACACCTGGAAGTGGACGACATCACCACTCGCCTGATGGTAGCGCGCGACGAGGTCGAGCCAGCGGGAGGGTTCCCAAAAACCGCTCCACTCGGGCTGCAATTGCCACGAGCTGGCAACGCCATAGGCATAGGCGCCGATCGCGAAAAACGCGGCATAGCCGAGATCCAACAGCCCGGCAAAACCGACGACGATGTTGAGACCCAGTGCCAGAGCGGCGAAAGCAAGCGCGTTCGCCGCCGCGTCGATATCGGCGTCGTTTCCGTTGACCAACGGAAACAGCACCGCCGCGGCCGTGATAAAGACAATGCCGAGGCGAGTGCGGGTGCTTGCTGAAATGCGGGCGAAGAGGATCGCAGTGCAAGCACGCGGCAGACCTGCGATAGTGCTCCTCACGACTTCGTCGGGGCCGCGCGGCCGAGCAGCCCGGTCGGCACGAAGACGAGCACGAGAACCAGGATCGAGAAAATGATCACATCGGTCCAGCGCACTGCAATCAGCTGACCGCCCAAGGTCTCGATCAACCCGATCAACACGCCGCCGACCATCGCTCCCGGAATGCTGCCGATCCCACCCAGCACTGCCGCCGTAAAGGCCCGCAGGCCGGCGGTATAGCCGATGATAAAGCTCGTGTAATTGTAATAGAGGCCGAAGATCAGCGCCGCCGCCCCGGCCAACGCCGAACCCAGAAAAAACGCCGTGACAATGACGCGATCGACATCGACCCCCATCATCCGCGCGGCTTCGGCGTCTTGAGCGGTCGCGCGCATCGCTTTGCCGAGGCGGGTGCGGCTGACGAAGAGATGCAACGCCACCATCAGCACCACGGCAACGCCCCAGATCAGCAGCTCCTTCAATTCGACGGTGACTTCGCCCAATTGCCAACGCACCACCGGCAGCGGGTTCGGGTAGTTCTGCGATCCCGCGCCGACGGTCAACAGGATGATGTTGAACAGAATGTAGGAGACGCCGATCGTCGTGATCATCGCGGCGGTGCCGCGGACACCGCGTAGCGGGCGCAACGAAAGGCGTTCGATGGCGACACCGAGGACACCGGCGGCAAGCATCGTGACGGCGAAGGCAAAGAGCAATGTGCCGGCGAGTGCAAGCCCGGTCAGCACCTGCCCCTGGCCGGAGAGGCCGAGAAGCCCGAGTGCCCACATGCCGACAAACGAACTGACCATGAACACGTTGAAATGCGCAAAATTGATCAGCTCGAGGATGCCGTAGACCAATGTGAAGCCGAGCGCCAAGAGGGCATACATCGCGCCGAGGCTCAGCCCGTTCACCACCTGTTGCAGCAATACACCGTAATCGGACATCACGGCCGCCGATCGCTGCCAGCCCTGGCTCGTGCCATGCTGCCCCTCACCCTCCCTCTCTCCTCTTGTGGGGAGAGGGTCGGGGTGAGCGGCACTCGCTCTTCGCAATCGCGGTCAATGTTCATTTGAGCGCGCGGCTTACGAGCTTTGCGGCGCGACCCCGATATACTTGTACTGGTGAAGAACGTCGTCGAGCGGATACTTGTCGTTCTTGACGATGCGGAAGACGCTGATCACGCGGCTCCGCAGGTCACCATTTTCGTCAAAAGCAATTTCGCCCTGGATAGTCTTGACGTGGGTCGCTTGGATGGCATCCCGCACCGCCTCACGCGTCACCTCTTTGCCCGAATCGGCAACCCGCTTGACCGCGTCGAGAATGATCTGCGCGGCGTCGTACGCAGTGATCGAGTAATTCTCGGGCTGCTGCCCGTATTTCTTGGCAAAGCTCTCGATGATCGGCGCCGCTTCGGGATTTTCTAGAATGTTCGGCGCCGCGATCGTCGCGTACCATCCCTCGGCGGCGGGAAATCCGGCGCCGCGCAATATCTCCGCGGCGTAGAGGCCGTCGCCGCCCCCCTTGATCATCTGGGGGAGGATGTCGGAGGCCTGCTTGACAACCTTGACCCCGGCTTGCGCCACGCCGCCATAGTATAAGGCATCGGGGTTCAGTGATTTGATTTTAGTGATCGTGGTCGTGTAGTCGGCTTCCCTAGGATTGAGCTGGTCGTGACCGAGTACGTTGATACCGCGCGCTTTCGCCTGTGTCTCGAAGGCGTTGGCAATACCGACCCCATAAGCGCCGCTGTCGTCGAGGACATACACCGATTTCACTTTCAGAGCATCGGCATAGTAATTCGCCATATTCGGCCCCTGGAAGGCATCGGTGGTCACGGTGCGGAAATAGATCGCCTTCCCCTTCGGCCGGTACTGCCCGGCAAATTTCGGATCGGTGATGTCAGGATTGGTCGAGCTCGGCGTGATCGTCGCCAAGTCACCCTGGCTCAAGATCGGCGACATTGCCTTGCCCGAGCCGCTCATTTGCGGCCCGATCGCGGCGACCACCATCTTGTCGGAGACCATTTTGCGGGCATTGGTCGCTGCTTGCGCCGGGTCGTACTGACCCGCGGTAGCGGTGCCGTCGTCGAGCAGCAGCACCTCAAGCTTATAACCGGCGACTCCGCCCTTTTCGTTGGCTTCATCGATTGCGAGCAGAGCGCCGTCCTTGATCAGCTCGGCATCATGTGCGTCGGCACCCGTAAAGGGCAGGTTTATGCCGATCTTGACCGTCTTGTCGGCGGAATAAGCAAGACCTGAACCTAACGCCAAAGTCCCGATGAGGGCGGTTGTCGAGAGACTAATAATCAAAGAGCGACGCGACAGCATAAGCGTGACCTCCCGGATAGGGCATTTTAGCTCACGCAAATGTCGTGCCGCTCCGGGTCGGACCGCAAGCCTTATCGGCACGGTCAGCCCAACTTTTGGGTGTCAGGCCGGAGGAGACCCGAGATCAAGCTGCGCAGCGAGGGGATTTCGGCGGACCGGAACTCGATGGGCCGGCAAAGCGCCATCGCGATGATGCCAAGGCGCGCCATTTTTTGCGCCGCATAAGCGCTCTCGGCGGCGCTGGCGCTAAGCCGCTCAAAGACGGCGCCCCCGAGCTGTTGGACCAATACGCCACCAACGAGATCGACCGCGCCCACGAGCCCGGCGCCACTGGCGAGACGGCGCAACAGGTGCAGGGTGCCCGCCAGCCCCGGGCGCTGGCCGTAGATCTCGGCGATCTCGCGGACCAGGCGAATGGCGCGCGCGGCAAAGAGCAAGGTGTCGAGCAGCGCAGTCGGGCTGATGGCGTTGATTGCGAAAGCTTGCGCTGCGGCGCGGCCGATAGCCGCCTTTGCTAACCGATCCGCCGGGCCAAGCACAAAACGGGAGAACAAGTCGAGCGCATCGCGGCCCGTATGGTGCGGTTCGAGGACGGCGCGGTACCGGGCGACCGCATCACCGAGCAGCGGGTCACGCACCAGGATTAGCGCAGCGGCGTCGATTTCCAACTTCATCTCGCCCGATAGAGCCGTCGGGATCAGGCGTCGCAGGCGTTCCGCCGAGCGCAACCGGAAAAGGCCGCGCAGCTCTGCGGCAAGCCAGTATCCTGCCCCGCCGCAACCGGCAGCAACCGCTACTGCAGCCGCCGTGCCGAGTACGGTGCCACGTGCGAAGGCACTGTCGATAAATTCGAAAAGCTCGATCCCTGCCAAACCGATGACGAGAATGCCAAGACCCATCATCGCGACGGCGATGGGTGAGCGGGATCGGGCGCTTCGCTGCGAAAAGACAGGCGTTTCGGCGGTCGAGGGCAGACGCAGTTCGAGCCTGCCGGTCTCTTCGGTTTCCATGATCCGCGGACGGAGCCGTTCTCGTGTCGGCTCGGTTTCAATCGTCATGCGAGGGCGTCCTCAAGCAGAAAATTGAGCGCTTTGTCGAGATTGATATGGGGAATGCCGTCCTCCGGCGCGGGATTGATCCGTGGCGGCTCGAAAGCCGGAAACTCGGTGAAGCGCTCACCCCAGAAACCGGAGGGCGGTGGCCTCACCGGGACGATCCCGGGAAAGAAGCGGATCCGTCGCTCGCCGCCTTCGGGCAATCCGACCACAACATCCACTTTACGGCCGTCGATCACGTCGGTGCCGTCCTCGGTGCAGCGGATCGACGCAAGAGCCGTCGCCGCGACGCGCGCATGCGCCACCTTCGCGCGCAGGGTGGGGGCCTCGACCAGATTGGCCATCAGCGCTTCGAGATGATCACGTTGCAGCGCCGGCACGTGGTCGGCCTTGGTTGCGGCAAACAGCACCCGGTCGATGCGAGCGCCGAACAGCCATCGTAGCAGGCTGCGCCTACCGAACTGGAACGCCGCGAGAATGATGTCGAGCGCCAGGCGCTGATCGGCAAAGGCCTCTTCGCCGGCATTGAGCGCGCGCAGCACATCGACGAGGACGATCTGGCGATCGACGTCGCGAGCCAGCAGCGAAAAAAAAGGCTGCGCGACGGTCCGCTTGTAGGTCTCGAACCGCGCCTCCATCAGGGCCGCCAGGCTACCCGGACGCGCTTCGCCTCCGGCCGAGAGCGGCAGGGGGCAAAACCACAGCACCGAAGCATCTTCCAGCTGTCCGGGGTTTAGGAAGCGCCCCGGCTGCAGCAAGCTCAGCTGCTCGCGGGTCCGGCACGCGGCAAGAAAAGAACGGTAGAGATTGTGAGCCAGGAGCGCCGTTTGCGTATCGCCGACGCTGTCCGCCGGATGCCGAGCGAGAAACTCGAGCCAATCGCGAGCAAGCGGCGCGCGCACCCCGTGCCGTGCCAAATCGAACATTGCCCGCGACCATTCCCCGTAGCTCTGACGCAAGAGCGGCAGATCGAGCAGCCATTCGCCGGGGTAGTCGAGGATATCAATAGCGAGCTCGGCGGTGCTGCGGGCCACGCGGCCAAGCGGGCTCCAACGGCCGAAGAGCCCACTTGGACAGAAGCGCAACGACAAGCGCACCCGCCGCAAGTCGGTCGTGCTTGGCGGCCAATGCGGCGGGTCGGCAACCAGCGCTGCTACTATCTTCTCGAGCGGAAATTGAGGTGGAAAACCGTTTTCAGGAGCAAGTGCCCGTGCGGCGAGGATGCGCCGCTCGGCGGCCGCCTGCAGGAAAGGAAGGCGGGCCGACCTGCCCGCGGCGCTGAGAAGATTGTAGACGAGGCTGGTGATGAACGCGGTCTTGCCGGACTGGCTAAGCCCTGTGACGGCGACGCGCACCGTGCGATCATGCACGAGCCCCGTCAGTGTCGGCAGCTTTTCGAAGCGGAGCAGACGCAACGTTGGCGGGGGCCTATCCAGGCGGCTTCATTGCCACATCGAGCATGACATTGGGCAGAATCTCGCGAATGACGCCACGCAGGGTCGATTCGTCGGCGGCTGTGGCCGCGGCAAGCAGACGCCGCGACCCGCGGCGCAAAATCCGAGCAGTCGCCCTCCCATCGCGGCCGGGGCGGATCATCGCAAAGGCGTCGGCCGGCTCGATGCGCTTCAGAATGCGTTTCAGTGCCTGGAGCCCTTCGGCTGTCTCGACATCGTAGAGGGGGGTCTCGGAAGCTTCCGGCTCCGGCTCCTCCTCGACCGCGGCATCGACCGCTTCGACAGGCCGGTATCGTGCGAAGGATTGGTAAATTGCACGTCCCGGCTCGGCGTCGATCCGTGATTGCAATTCCCAGCTCTCGCCGCGCGACGACAATTCGGTGATCAACGCGAACATGTCGTCGCAGTCCTCCTCGTGCGAGCAAGTCAGGAAAGCGAGGCGGCCGTCGTGCTCCACAACCCGGTCATCATCCTCGGCGAAACCGAGTTCGGTAAGCGCATTGTCGAGCGAACGGCGCGAGGCGACAAGCAGGGTCGTCACATGCAGGCGGCGGCCGCTCTCCGCCGGATCCTTCTCCGCCATGATTCTTCCTCCCGCATGAAGGTGATCGGCCAGTCCCTCATATCTACGCGGTGCTCGCCCACTGCGCGACGAAAATTAATGTCGGCCCTCGATCTAGCCGGGCGTTGCCCTTTGCGTTCATGATAACTCTGACCTCCATGGATCGTTGTGCCGTCCTGGCACTCAAATCATCATACACGAGGACCCCATGGCCTCGCGACGAGTGGGGGATTTGCTTGGTTAGGTTAAACTAACGCGCCCCGTCAAAGAGGGTCGGGCACCCGCGGGAAGGTCAGTCCGGGGCCGACCCGCTGCACCTGAGTTCGGTTCTTCTCTTCACGGCTATGGTGTGGTGCATAATTCTGTCGGACGGATGAACGATTAATCGCCAAGTGTGACTTGGCTCACACTGACGAGCCTCCAAAGCGACTATTATTGTTGGACTTGGCAGCATTCGCCAAGATCTGGGAGGTACGTCATGAAACGCCTTGCTGCACTTACCAACGTCGCACTTCTGTGTTTGGGAGTTGTCCTTTTCAGCGCTGCCGTCGCACAGAGCGCCCAGAACACTCCTACAGGGCAAAGGCCGGCCGATATCGCGCCGGGGTCCGCGGAGCCGACCAGAGGGGTCGTGTTCTTTACAGCCGCAATCAACTCAGACGGCAGCATAGCGAGCTGTTTCGGTTGCGACGCCACGAACACCCAAAGACTGGGCGTCGGTCAATATCAGATCGATTTCGGCCAGAACGCACAAGCAATCAACGGTTGGAGCCGATGGGTTCAGGCCGACACTCTGACGACCGGCTCCGAAGACGCCTGGTGCAATACTGCTGACCGGGCTGGTGATGTGAATGCAGTTTGGGTAAACTGCCAGCATTCCGGTGGGCCGGGCAGTATGGGCAATTCCGCGCCGTTTGATACCTCCTTCTTTTTGTTTGTCGCAAGGTAAACCGGGCCAACTGCAGCGCAACAGTTCGACCCGTCCCCTGGTCCGGGATGGGTGCGCGTTAGAGCCCCGGTTTCTTCCGGGGCTCTTCTTTTTCCAGCCAATCCCGGTGGTATGCGCCAAAGCCGTATTGACCGCAGAAAGACTGGTGTCTCCGGCCCGACTACCCTTGGTTCACGTCATAGTACGAAGGCGGCAGGCTAAGAAAATATCTAGCTATATAAGCTAGATAGATGCAAGTCCGGCCCGCGATCTAGCCGGGCCGACATTCGCCGCGTCGGTTCAGGCGAACATCGCGGTGAACGCCGACATTGAGCAACAAGCCAAATCCAAACATGACGGCCAGTATGGCGGTGCCGCCATATGAAATCAGCGGCAGCGGGACGCCGACTACCGGGATCAGGCCCATTACCATCGCCGTGTTGATGAACACGTAGAGCGAGAAATTGGTCACGACCCCGAGCCCTAGGAGCCGGCCGAACTGACTGCGGCACCTCAGGGCGATCACAAAGCCGTAACCGATGATTACAGCATAAAGAGACAGCAGCGCGAACCCGCCGACAAAGCCGAATTCCTCGGCTAGAGTGGTGAAGATGAAATCGGTCTGCTTTTCCGGCAGAAAGCTCAGATGGCTTTGGGTGCCGAGTAGAAAGCCTTTGCCGAACAGACCCCCGGAGCCGAGCGCGATCTTCGATTGCAGAATGTGATAGCCCGCGCCGAGCGGGTCGTTCTCCGGGTCGAGGAACGTATAGATCCGGTTCTTCTGGTAATCGCGAAGGAAATGCCAACCGGCCGGTAACGCCGCGGCGGCAGCCAGCGCCGTTAAGGCGAACATCCGCAGGCGCACGCCGGCGATGAAGAACAGGGCGACTCCGGTCAGCAGCAGCAGGATCGTGGTCCCGAGATCGGGCTGCTTCAAAACCAACACTGCTGGAAGGAGAACCATGATGGTGGGTGGGATCAAAAAGCGGACGCGCTTGAGATCCTCGTTTGAGAGGCTATGGAAATAGCGCGCCGCCGCAAGCACAACAGCCACATTCATCAGTTCGGAAGGTTGCAGCTGGATAAGGCCGAGATCGACCCAGCGCCGCGCCCCCATCCCGACAAAGCCGCGCAGATCGACCGCGACGACGAGGGCCAGCGCGATGGCGTAGGTCCAATAGGCCGCTCGAAACCAATACCGAATTCCGAGGAGCGCCGCGCCGATCATCGGGATCAACGCTATCGCAAGACGCAACGCCTGCGTCGCGGCCCAAGGCTGCAGGCTGCCGTTGGCCGCCGAGTACAGGACTGCTATCCCAAGGGAGGCGGCGATAAAGATCAGCAACACTAGCAACCAACTGATGCTCCGGATCCTTTCCCATAGGCTCAGCTTGTATCGGCCGAGATCGGAAGTCGGACTGGCCACGGTTCAACTGCCGGGGCCGATTGGAGCGGGCGCGGCGAGATGAGCCACTGCGTACCCTTCGGGAACTCGTCGAACCGGGTCTCGGCGCTGCGCCTCGAGCAAAATGTCGCGGCAGATCGGTGCGGCCACCGCCGAACCGCCGCCGCCGCTCGCGCCGCCATGCTCGACGACCGTCGCGCATACATATCGCGGGGCGCCAACCGGTGCAAAGGCGACAAACAGCGCGTGGTCTCGCTCCTTCCAAGGGATCTGGCGGGCCTTGCGCGCCCCGTGCTCGCGCTCGTACTCGCTGATGTGGCGGACCTGCGAGGTTCCGGATTTGCCGCCCATAGCGAAGTCGGGCTCGGTGATCCGTGCGCCGTACGCGGTGCCGCCTTGCTCATTGACCACCGCGTTCATTCCGTCGAGCACAAGGGCAAGCACGTGAGGACTTATGCCGAGCGGCGCAAAACCAGGCGGCGCGAGATCACCTCCCGCCGGCATCAACCCATTGGCACGAATGAGCCGAGGCGAAACGGCTCGACCGGTGACGAGGCGAGCGACCATGGTCGCCAGCTGCAGAGGTGTTGCGAGGACGGATCCTTGGCCGATGCCTGCGATTAGAGTTTCCCCTTGCGACCAAGCGGTCCCGCTGGTGGCGAGCCTCCACTCGCGGCTCGGGATCAGCCCTGGTCGCTCACCAGGGATATCAAGCCCCACGAAGTCGCCAAAACCGAAGCGACGGGCCATCGCCGCCAGACGATCGATACCCACCCGCCGTGCGGTCTCGTAGAAAAAGACGTCGCAAGACTTCTTGATCGCGTCACGCAAGCGAAGAGTGCCGTGGCCACCATGCCGCCAGCAGTGAAACGTCGCGTCGCCGAGCGAGAGATATCCGGGGCATGTAATTGACGTCTCCGGCGTCAACACACCCGCCGAGAGCGCAGCTGTTGCGACGACCGGTTTGAATGCCGAGCCCGGCGGATAGACGCCGGCAATTACCTTGTTCGACAAAGGCTTACGAGGATCGTTGGAGATGTCCTGCCACATTGTGGAGGTAAGGCCCGCCGAGAACGGGACCGGATCGAAGCTCGGGATCGAGACCGAGGCCAGCACGTCACCGGTCTCTGCATCGAGCAGAACGCTCGAAACACTCTGCTCAACACTGCATCGCCGCGTCGCGAATTCCTGCATCGACATGTCGATGCTGGTAACAACGTCTCTCCCGGGTTTCCCGTCGACCCGAGCGAGCTCACGTACCACCCGGCCGAAGGCGTTCACCTCGACTTGACTGGTCCCAGCGGTCCCGCGCAGCGCAGTGTCCTGCGACTTCTCAACGCCGGCTTTGCCGATCCGAAAATCCGGTAGCTCGAGCAACGGATCGCCGGTGAGTTCCTGCTCCGAAACCGCGGCGACGTAGCCAACCACCTGTGAAGCGGTTTCGCCGAACGGATAATGCCGGCTGACCCCGGGTTCGACGGAGACGCCCGGCAGTTCGGGCGTCGCAACTTCCACTCGCGCCATCTCGTCCCAGCTAAGATTGGCGCGGACCAGAACAGGAACAAAAGCATGTTTGCGCCGAATGTCGCGCAAGGCTCGGCGGCGATCGCTTTCGCTGACCTCAATCAGGGTGCCGAGTGCGTCGAGGGTCGCGACAACATCGCCGGCTTGTTCCGCTATGACCACCAGTTGATAGTTCTGTTGGCTGTCGGCAAGTACGACACCAAAACGATCGAGGATCCGGCCGCGGACAGGCGCGAGAAGCCTCAGGTTGATGCGGTTTTCCTCCGCGAGGACCACATAACGATCCGATTCCACGACCTGCAGCTGATACATGCGCGCAGCGAGGGCGGCGAGCACGCTTGCTTGAGCCCCAGCGAAGATCGCCGCGCGTCGGGTAAAGAGCCTTTGCTGCCGTGCTTCCCGCCGCATTTTCGGCTGTTCAACCCGCGCGTTCAGGCGGCATTGATCAGCCCGCGCCCATTAGGGCGCGTTGGGTTCGGCCCAACAGAAAGCTTGCCACCGGGAAGGCCGCTACGGTTAGCACTCCACGAAAGACCGCACCGCGGCAATCGAGGATTGCTGCAGCGAGCAGCGAATGCAAAGCCCACAAAAAAAGCATCGCGACGCAGCTCAGCAGCGTAAATCCGGCCCATACGAACGGAAAGGACCGATTCGCAAAATGTCGCCGATGGATCAGGATGGTTGCGTAGGCAAGCAACAGCAGGAGAGCCGTCACGCCCGGTGGCCCGCCGATGAGCAGGTCTTGCAGGGTGCCGATGATGAAAACCGCAAAAGCCGGCAACAGATCTGGCCGGTAGATCGTCCAATGATAGACGGCCATGAGGGTGAAGGCGGGCGTTACTGCCGTATACCCAGGAATATGTACTGGCTGGATCGACAAGACCATGGCGAAGACCGTTGTCGCGACCGGCAATAGGCTTGCCATGGCACCGTCCCCTTCCTCGATCACGCACCCAAGGACCGCTGCCCACGCGTCTTGCCGCGCAGCTCTCAGCGGCGAGCCGGCTGGCCGAGAGACTGGTCCGGGCGTTTGCCGCACTGAGCAAGCGAAAGCGAACCGGGCAGAAGGTCGCTACGACCGTAGTCTACCAGACGGAGATAATCGACCAACGACAATGCAGCATGCGGCTCGACGCGGGCCAGTTCGCCCTCAAAGGCCGTCACGATTCCGACTGGGAGCCCCGCCGGAAATATCCCCCCCTCCCCCGAGGTGGAGATCCTGTCGCCGATCCTTATCGCCGTGCCTGCCTCTGTATTGCGCAGGCTCGGACGATCGGAATTGTCACCGCTCAATACTGCCCGTCGGCGCGAGCCCTCGATAATCACGGGCACCCGTGAATTGAGGTCGGTGATCAGCAGAATACGCGCCGTCCTGTCTCCTACCTCCGTCACGCGACCGATCAGGCCATCTCCCGTGATAGCCGCTTGACCACGAACGACACCGTTCTCGCGGCCGGCGTTTATAATCACGTTACGGACATAGACGCTACCCGAGCTCGCGATGATGCGCGCCGTCAAATAAGAAATGGCCGGTTCCGGAGCTAGCTTTAGCAGATTGCGTAACTCTGCATTCTCGGAGGCGAGGCGGAGAGCAGCCTGTTGCCAGACCAGTAATCTTTCGTTCTCCGCCGCCAGCTCCGCGTTTTCCTGGTAGACCGCGATCAAGTCTCGCGCCCGGCTGATTGCAAGATCGAGAAGGACGGCGGGTCGGGACACCATTTCGAGCGTCGGAGCGGCGGCGTCCATCACCCTGTTCCTCAGCGCCTCGATCCCGATCTGATCGGATTTGCCAAGCGCTATCATCATCGCCGAAGCCAAGACCAGAAGCGGAAATGTGATCCGCTGGAGCGTCGCGCGGCGGGCGGGCGAGAGCCGAAGCATCACGCAGCCTCACACCGAATTTTCATGAGCTGCGAAATGACGCGCTCCTTCAAGAAAGATCCCTACCATGTATTGATTAACACGTTTCTTAACGTCTTCATTTCTTCGAGGGCGCGGCCGGTGCCAAGCGCGACGCAAGACAGCGGATCGTCGGCGATCGACACCGGAAGGCCGGTGGCGTGCCGGATGACCAAGTCGAGATTGGTGAGCAGCGCCCCTCCACCAGTTAGCACGATGCCCTTATCGACTATGTCGGCAGCGAGTTCGGGAGCGGTATGCTCAAGCGCTACCTTGACGGCCTCGATTATCGCGCTTACGGGTTCCGCGAGGCTCTCCGAGATCTGACGTTCGCTCAGGACGATTTCCTTCGGTACGCCGTTCATCAGATCCCGTCCCTTGACTTCCATGACGCGCCCTTCGCCATCCTCAGGCATGCAGGCGGAGCCGATCTCTTTTTTGATACGCTCAGCACTGCTCTCACCAATCAGGAGATTATGATTGCGCCGAATATAGGCGATGATCGCCTCGTCCATCTTGTCGCCGCCCATCCGCACCGACCGGCAATAGACAATGCCGCTCAGCGACAGCACGGCGACCTCGGTCGTGCCACCCCCGACATCGACGACCATCGAGCCAGTCGGCTCGGTTATTGGGAGGCCAGCGCCGATCGCTGCCGCCATCGGCTCTTCGATTAGAAAGACCCGCCTAGCGCCGGCACTTTCGGCCGATTCCTGGATCGCGCGGCGCTCCACTGCGGTCGATCCTGACGGAACACAGACGACTATCTGAGGAGTGGCGAAGCTACGCCGGTTATGCACTTTGCGGATGAAATGCTTGATCATTTCCTCCGTCACCTCGAAATCCGCGATCACGCCATCGCGCAACGGACGGATCGCGTGGATAAACCCCGGGGTGCGGCCAAGCATAAGTTTCGCCTCTTCGCCGACGGCGAGAACCTGTTTGCGGCCCTTGATGCTGGCGATCGCCACCACTGAGGGCTCGTTGAGGACGATGCCGCGCCCCTTCACATAAACCAGAGTGTTTGCCGTGCCGAGGTCGATCGCCATATCGGCCGACAGGAAGCCCAGCATCCTTCCAAACATCCGCGCGCAAACCCAAGGCTGCGAACGACCCTATCGAGGCACTCGTCAAACGAACGCCCGGCCAATCGGATCACCTTACAATGGCACTGTGTCTCAAAAGCCTCAACGGCCCGTTTCTGCCCTCGGTCGATCCTGCGGATCGGTGGCATCTCTGTAACCTGCGGGTCGGCCGCTCGATTGCCACTGCCCTCGTCAATCCTTTGTCAGGAGGAACCATATATTCTGAGTTGACGCGATTGGTTTGCCGGGAGCGGAGAGATTATCGGACATGATCGTCAATCTTAACCAATATCGCAAGAAGCGCCGCCGTACCGAGGCGGAAGCGCGAGCGAGCGAAAACCGAATTCGGTTTGGACGCACCAAGGACGAACGCACCAAGGAGCTGCGCGAACACGAACGTGCAGCGAAGGAGATCGAGAACAAGCGTCTCGATTAGCGGTGATCGGCCGCCGCGAACTCCTACGGCGCCGTAACGCTACGCTTCCCGACCGAGCGCCTTCTGGTAGGCCTGGAAGGTTGCCGGGTCAAAGCAGACGCAGATAACCCGTTTGGGAAAATCGCGCTCTGCGAGGTGCTCCACAACCGTAGTTGCGGCGATCCGTGCTGCTTCTTCTCGCGGAAAGCCGTAAATCCCGGTCGCGATCGCCGCAAACGCGATCTGCGGAAATTGTTCCGTGTGAGCGATCACTAGGCATGACCGGTAGCAAGTCTCCAATAATTGCCGCTCTCCCTCTTCGCCGCCCCGCCAAATCGGACCGACCGTATGGATCACATGCGAAGCAGGAAGCAAACGACCGCTGGTCAGCCTCGCCTCCCCCGTCGGGCAACCGCCGATTGCCTGGCATTCGGCGAGAAGCCCGGGACCGGCGGGCTCGGTGGATCGCGCCGTCAACCCCGCCTCCGCCAAGCAGAGACGTGTTCGCGGCGTTGACGATCGCATCGGGCTATGTCACCGGAGGTAAGGCTTATGCGCTGTCCAACATCAGAAAGGGCCATTGACGGACCTGCGCAAAGTGAGATGGGCAGTCAGGCGGCCTTGGCAATTGTCTTCTCGGCGCGCAGCAATCTACCCCCGCGACCGAGCTTCTCTGGCCTTCGCCACGGTCAACGCTGTTTGGTCGGATGAACACGATAACGCGGCACCCAGCATGGTTGCGTTCCTGCAGTTGCGTAAGATCTCCCCGCCGATGCGCCATCGCCGCTTCGCGAGCGCGAGGTCCTTCGCGACGCGTGTCAAAAAAAGGCCGGTGTCGACGACAGCCGGCACCGGCAAGGAAGCGGGTGGCAAACCCGCGACAGGGAGACTTTGCCAAGCCGGACTGAGAGATGAGGCGAGCGTCCGGCACCTCGCCTAAGGAACCAACGAGTTACCCTACGAAAGGTTCCAACCTGTTGCGCGCGGATTCGTGCGAGACCTTGCGAACCTGGCCGTCCCTAGCTTGCGTTGCCGGCCGTAGGGGGCGAACCGAGATTTCCGAGCGCAGCGCCGCCCCATTGTAACGTTGCACTGCAGCGCCCGATTCGCTCATCAGGCTCTCGGCCCTCTCGTCGGGAACACTGCCTGTCAGCCGGCGCAACGCCTCCCGTCCGCGCGAGAGCCGAGACCGAATAGTCCCGACCGGGACATCGAGAACCGCAGCGACCTCCTCGTAGCGCATTCCTTCCAATCCGACGAGCAGGATCACTATCCGCTGCTCTTCAGGAAGCTTGGCAATCGCCCGCTCCAAATCGCGCAGCTCCAGCCGCTTTCCTTGCTGAGGCGCGCGACTTAGCAGCGGCTCGCTCTCGTTCAATCCGACCGCAGACCCTTCGCGCACGGCGCGGCGAATGTGGTTGACATATTGGTTGTGAAGAATGGTGAATAACCACGCTCGGAGGTCCGTTCCATCCTGCCAGAGGTGGAATTTACCCAGGGCGCGGGTCAAGCAATCTTGGACTAGATCATCGGCGGTGACGACATCGCGCGTCAGCGCTCGCGCGTATCGCCGAAGGCGCGGGATCTCGGCTTCGATGTCCCGGTGAGTGTCGGCCACAAGCGCTCCTTTCGCTTACGATATGAGCGCGGCAAAGTGTATGGGGAGGCCGTAATCCGATGATGTCAGACGGGCCGGTTTTATGTAAGATTTTGTAACTATATGTATGGCGTTCGATGGCACAGCCCCGGTTTCGAGCGCGCTTGTCGACGGGTCGTGACCGGGGAAAGGGTAGCCGAAGCTGGGCGGCATGACTGACAACGGTCATATCTTAATCGTCGACGATCAGGCCGAAATCTGCGACCTCGTCCAAGAATATCTGTCGGGCGAAGGCTACAGGGTTTCGGCTGCGCAAGACGGCGCCGGGATGCGCCGGGTTATAACGCAGTCCCCGGTAGACCTCGTGATCTTGGATTTGATGCTGCCAGGTGAGGACGGGCTGACATTGGCCCGTGCGCTGCGCCAGGAATCGACCGTGGGGATCATCATCCTTACCGGACGGGGCGAGATCGTCGATCGCATAATCGGTCTCGAGATGGGGGCGGACGATTACCTGCCAAAGCCGTTCCATCTGCGGGAGCTTTTGGCACGGGTCAAAAGCGTGCTGCGCCGCGCGTCGAGTCGTCGGATGGAAAACCAAGCGGTCCCGCCGCGGTCGAAGGCAAAATTCGCCGGCTGGAACCTCGATCTCTCAAGCCGGGAGCTGCTCTCGCCCTCGGGCCGGGAGGTTCGGCTGACCACCGGTGAATTCGATTTGCTCGCGGCGTTTGTCAACAACGCGAACCAAGTGCTGACCCGGGACCGGCTCCTGGATCTCGCGCGAAACCGCGAAGGCGGCCCGTTCGACCGGACCATCGACGTCCAAGTCGGGCGGCTGCGGCGCAAGCTCGAGGAGGACCCGCAAAGACCAACGATGATCAAGACCGTGCGCGGTACAGGCTACATCTTTACGCCCCCGGTCGAAGTGAATTAGGGGACCCGCAGAGCCGCCGCCGGCTGCATCCGGGCTCGCCGAAAATTCCCGTTTCAACGGGAAAAAATCAGGATTGCGCCGCATAAGCACCGTTTTGGTTCAAAAAATCACTTAAGACTCAATGGCTTACTAGAGAATTCCCGTGGTGGTGGAACCGGGAATTTTTCGGCCCGATTCGGGAAAATAATCGGGTGAAACGGGAAATAATCGGGAAATGCCAAGATATTGTCATTTTATCAAGAAATGCTCTTCCGATACGAGAAGATCGAGATAGTATGGGCGGCCCGTTTCGGCAAGAGACCAGCCTGCCAGGCTTCACCGAGTGGTGCCGCGGGATTGAACCTTCCGCTGCGTGGGCCGAAGATGTCGCCGCCGAAACGTTGAACAATGACGAGAGTACTCAGAGAAAGCGCGTGGCCGATATCTTCATCAGCTACACGAGCAGCGATCGCGACTGGGCGTTTTGGATTGCCAAGGAGCTGGAGGCCCTCGGCCACACGCCGCATGTTCACGAATGGGAGATCAAAGGCGGTGACGACATCTACGCTTGGATGGAAGCGAGACACGATACCGCTGACCACGTGCTCTGCGTTGTGTCGGACGAGTACCTGAAGGCCTCCAAGTTCTATTCACAGCTGGAGCGCCGCGCCGCTCTTTGGCAGGCGGCCGGGAACCGCCCCGGTTTTGCACTGCTCGTCGTTATCAAGCCGTGCCGACTGCCGACACTCAGGGACCATTATAGGCGCTGCGAGCTCTTCGGCATGCCGGAGGACGCGGCACGCATTCGCTTCCGCGGATTCATGGCCAGGCCCGCTCCACCAATGCCGTCACCTTCCCTGGGAGGGTGGTCGCGGTCCCAACATCCCGATCCGCGTTCCGACCCACTTCGTGGGCCGCGAGGAGGCGCTTACCGCGATCGAAACGGCGCTGGAGCGGGACGAGGGTCGCGCGGCGATCACGGCTCTGCACGGGCTGCGCGGCGTCGGCAAGACGGTGCTCGCGGCCGCCTATGCCGAGCGGCACCGCTGCGACTATCGAGCGACATGGTGGATTCGGGCGCAAACCGAGCCGACCATGCGCGCCGATCTGGTGGCGCTCGGCGTGCGCCTCGGCTGGGTCGAAGCCGACGACAAGGAGGAGCCAGCGCTCGTCGCGGTCATGGAGCGACTTCGGCACGAGGGCGAGGGCATCCTCCTGATCTTTGACAATGCGATCGGTGCCGATACGCTGAATTCCTACCTGCCACGTGGCGGATCACCTCGTGTCCTTGTTACCTCAAATGCGCATGCCTGGCGCGGCGTCGCCGTGCCGGTCGAAATTGGGGTCTGGCCCAAGGAGATCGCGGCCGATTATGTGATCGCGCGGACCGGCCGGGATAGAGAGCGCGAAGCGGCCGAGGTTTTGTCGGAGGCGCTGGGCGGCCTGCCGCTTGCCCATGAGCAGGTGGCGGCCTATTGCGAGCGGCTCGAGATTTCGATCGCCGAGTGCGGGATGCGTTTCGCGGCTGCACCGGCGCGAATGCTCGACACCGCCCGGGATGCGCCGGTAGAGTACCACGACAAGCTGACGGTGGCGAAAACCTTCGCTCTCGCCATCGAGGAGGCGGCGAAGCTCCACCTTGCCGCTGAGGCGCTGATCGTTCATGCCGCATTGCTGGCGCCGGAGTCGATCCCGCTGTTTCTGTTTTCCGAAGCGCGGGAAAAATTTGGCGAGCCGCTCACCTCGACGCTCGCCGGGGACGGCCTCGACGAGGCTGTGGCGGCGCTGCGCACCTTCGCCCTGATCGACCGCGAGACGATCGTCGACGAGCGGGATCCGGCGATCTCGACGGACACGATCCGCATGCACCGCCTCGTCCGCGAACTCGCGGCGTCTCGGCGCGACGGCGGCGCGGAAGGATATCTGTCGGGTGCTCGCGGAGGCCTTAGCTACGGTCTATCCGGAAAGTATCTTCAAGGACCCGAAGAGCTGGCCGCGGGCGCGGCGGCTCGATGGGCTCGCACTTGCGATGGCCAGCGATGAGACAGGCGCGCCGGCAGGTGCTGAATTGACGGCGAGCGCCTTAATGAATGAGCTCGCGTTATACAGACACGAGGTACTTGGAGCCTATGCGCCGGCGCGGCCACTCTACGAGCGCGCGCTTACGATCCGCGAAAAGACACTTGTCCCAGACCATCCTTTGACCGCGGTGAGCCTTCACAACCTCGCTCGATTACTTCAGGCTCAAGGTGACCTCGCCACGGCGCGGCCGTTGTGTGAGCGGGCGCTTGCGATCTGCGAGAAGGCCCTCGGCTCCGATCATCCCGACACCGCGCACCACCTCAATAACCTCGCGCTACTGCTTCAGGGTCAAGGCGATCTTGCCGCGGCACGGCCGCTCTTCACGCGCGCATTGGCGATCCGTGAAAAAACGCTTGGCGCCGATCATCCCTTGACGGCGGCAGGTCTCAACAGTCTCGCGCTACTGCTTCAGGCTGAGGGCGATCTTGCCGCGGCACGGCCACTCCTCACGCGCGCATTGGCGATCCGTGAAACAACGCTTGGTGCCGACCATCCCGATACCGCCCAGAGCCTCCACAACCTTGCTCTATCGCTTCAGGCTCAAGGTGACCTTGCCGCGGCGCGGCCGTTGTGTGAGCGGGCGCTTGCGATCTGCGAGAAGACGCTCGGCCCCGATCATCCCGACACCGCGTACAACCTCAACAACCTCGCCATCGTACTTCAGAATCAGGGCGATCTTGCCGCGGCACGGCCGCTCTTCACGCGCGCGCTTGCTATCCGCGAGAAGGCGCTAGGCTTCGACCACCTCTTGACTGCGGCGAGCCTCCACAACCTCGCTCATTTGCTTCGGGATCAGGGCGATCTTGCCGCGGCACGGCCGCTCAGTGAGCGGGCACTGGCGATCTGCGAGAAGACGCTCGGCCCCGATCATCCCGACACTGCGCACAACCTCAACAACCTCGCCAACGTGCTTCAGGCTGAGGGCAATCTTGCGGGAGCGCGGCCGCTCCACGAGCGCGCACTGGCGATCCGCGAAAGGACGCTCGGTCCGGACCATCCCGCGACTGCGGCGAGCCTCCACAATCTCGTCTGCCTGTTTGAGGACCAGGGCGATTTCGCCGCGGCGCGTCCGCTCCTTGAGCGCTCGCTGGCGATTTGCGAGAAAGCGCTTCGCCCCGAACATCCCGATACCCTGAGAGTACGAAACAACCTTACCTCCTTGCCTTCGGACGGCCGATCGTGCGATTAGCGGGCTCCTTCGAGCGCTAACTCAAGTTCCAGCGATGGAAGTGCCCCTCACCCCGACCTCTCCCGTAAGCAGGGCCAGGGAGCGGTAGGGGTGTCACGGTCTCGTTCACACCGTCAGATAACTGCGGACAGCCGCCTCGTCCATGTCCTCGCGGCGGCCGGAAAGAACGACTTCGCCGCGTTGCATGACGAGGTAGGCGGCGGCGAGGTCGCGCGCGAATTCGAAATATTGCTCGACCAGCAGGACGGCCATATTGCCGCGCGCGGCAAGGGAGCGAATGACCCGTTCGATGTCCTTGATGATCGAGGGCTGGATGCCTTCAGTCGGCTCGTCCAGGATCAGGAGACGCGGGCGGGTGACGAGGGCGCGGCCGATCGCCAATTGCTGCTGTTGGCCGCCGGAGAGGTCGCCGCCGCGGCGGTGCAGCATCTCCATCAGGACGGGGAAGAGGGCGAATATTTCGTCCGGGATGGTGCGCTCGCTGCGGGGCAGCGGCGCAAAGCCGGTTTCGAGGTTCTCGAGCACCGTCAGGCGGGGGAAGATCTCGCGACCTTGCGGCACCAACGCCAGCCCGGCCCGCGCGCGCTGGTGCGGAGGAAGATCGTTCAAGATCCGGTCCTCCCAGCGGATGCGGCCAGAGCTGGTCGGTTGAACTCCCAATATCGCGCGCAGGAGGCTCGTCTTGCCGACGCCGTTGCGGCCGAGAATGCAGGTCACCTCACCCTTTTGCGCCGTCAGGCTAACGCGCCGCAGGGTGTAGCTAGCGCCGTAATAGAGATCGATCGCTTCCACCGACAGCATCGTTCAGCGGCCGAGATAGACTTCGATGACCTGGGGGTCGTTCTGGACATGGTCGATCGAGCCCTCCGCCAGCACCGACCCTTCATGCAGGACCGTCACCTTGGCCCCGAGGCTGCGGACAAAGGCCATGTCGTGTTCGACGACGACGATCGTTCGGTCCTTGGCAAGATCGAGGATGAGTTCGGCCGTCTGCTCGGTTTCCCGGTCGGTCAGGCCGGCGACCGGCTCGTCGAGGAGCAGCAGAGAGCGGTCGTGGATCAGCAGCATGCCGATCTCGAGCCACTGTTTCTGGCCGTGGCTCAACGAGCCGGCCGGTTGAACGCTCTGCTCGGTCAACCCGATGCGAGCCAGGGTTCCGTCGATGCGGTCGCGGCGGTCTGGGGTCAGGCGGGCAAACAGGGTTCGCAAGGTCCCGCGGCTGTCCGCCAGAGAAAGTTCAAGGTTCTGGAACACGGTTAGATTCTCGAATACCGTCGGCCGCTGGAATTTGCGGCCGATCCCGAGATTGGCGATCGCCGCCTCGTCAAGGCGACTCAGATCCGCCGTGTCCCGAAAGAACACTTCGCCGGTGTCGGGCCGTGTTTTGCCGGTGATGACGTCCATCATTGTCGTCTTGCCGGCGCCGTTCGGACCGATGATTGTGCGTAATTCGCCTTCCTCGACGACCAGCGAGAGCTCATTCAATGCCTTGAAGCCGTCGAAGCTGACGGTGACCCCGTTGAGGTATAGGAGCGTGTCGGCCGCCGGCCCCGCCGCGTTCATGCCTACTCTCCGGCAGGAAGCGGCGCCGCCGCGCGCGGCCGGACCCAGCGAGCCCTGCTAAGCAGGCCAACGATCCCGTGCGGGATGACGAGGGTCGTCACGACGAACAAGGCGCCAAGGACGAAGAGCCAGGTTTCCGGTGCCGCTCCGGTCAACCAAGTCTTGGCGAGATTGACGAGAACGGCACCGACAATCGCCCCCGACAATGTCCCGCGCCCACCGACCGAAACCCAGATCGCAATCTCGATTGAGTTGCCGGGAGAAAACTCGCTCGGGTTGATGATCCCGACCTGCGGGACATAGAGCGCGCCTGCAATGCCGGCCAGAACAGCCGACAGGGTGAAAACGAAGAGCTTCGCGTTGGTGACCGAATAGCCGAGAAAGCGCACCCGGCTTTCGGCGTCGCGCAATGCCAGAAGCACACGACCGAGTTTGGATGCGGTGATAAACCGGCACAACAGGTACCCGGCGCCCAGCGCCGCAACAGACACGAGATAAAGACCGAGCCGGGTATTCGGCTGGTGCAGGTCCCAGCCAAGGATGTCCTTGTAGTCGGTCATCCCGTTGTTGCCGCCGAACCCCATGTCGTTTCGGAAGAAAGCGAGCATCAACGCGTAGGTCATCGCCTGCGTGATGATCGAGAGATAGACCCCGGTCACGCGCGACCGAAAAGCGAGCCAGCCGAACACCAGTGCGAGCAATCCGGGCACCAGCGCAACCATCGCCACGGCCCACGCGAAATAATCGAACCCCCACCAGAACCAAGGCAGCTCCTGCCAATTGAGGAAGACCATGAAATCAGGCAGCAGCGGATTGCCGTACACGCCACGCGTGCCGATCTGCCGCATCAGATACATGCCCATGCAATAGCCGCCGAGCGCAAAGAAGGCGCCGTGACCGAGGCTCAATATCCCCGCATAGCCCCAGATTAGATCAAGGCTCAGCGCCAGCAGCGCATAGCAGAGATATTTGCCGAGAAGGGGAACGAGGTAATCGGGAATAGCGACGGCGGAGTTCGGCGGAACCCAAAGATTGAGGATCGGTACCACGACGGCGAGGACGACCACGCAGGCGACGAAGCCCGCCCAAAAGCCCGGACCCCATACGCTCTTGCCCTGGCCAAGCAGCGACATCGACACGGCTCAGGCCTCGGCCTCCGCCGTACGGCCCTTGAGTGCAAAGAGACCGCGCGGCCGCCTCTGAATAAACAGGATGATCGCGACGAGTATGACGATTTTGCCGAGGATCGCGCCGGCGACGGGTTCGAGAAATTTGTTGACGATGCCGAGAGACAGGGCGCCGACTAGGGTCCCCATCAAGTTCCCGACCCCTCCGAAGACGACGACGAGAAAGCTATCAACAATATAGATCGTGCCGAGGTTTGGGCTGACATTGCCGATTTGGCTCAGCGCCACTCCGGCCATTCCGGCGATCCCGGAGCCCAGCCCGAAGGTCAACGCATCGACCCGGGCGGTACGAATGCCCATGACCGACGCCATCGGGCGGTTCTGAGTTACCGCGCGCATCTGCAACCCGAAGTTGGTACGGTTGAGAATGAGCGCCAGCACCCCCAAAACGATAAAACAGAAGAGAATGATCACGAGGCGGTTCCAGGTGACCGTGAAGCCGCCGATCGGGTCGAACCCGCCGGTCATCCAACTCGGGTTGGAGACCTCCTTGTTGGGCGAGCCGAAAATCGAGCGCACCGCCTGCTGCAGAATCAGGCTGACGCCCCAGGTGGCGAGCAAGGTTTCGAGCGGGCGGCCGTAGAGGAAGCGAATGACGCTGCGCTCCAGCGCTACGCCAACCGCCCCGGCAAACAAAAACGCCACGGGTACCGCGACCACAAGGTAGGCGTCGATCCACCCGGGGGGCAGAAAGGCGCGGAAAAATTGCTGGCAGACATAGGCGGCATAAGCGCCGAGCATGATCATTTCGCCATGCGCCATATTGATGACGCCCATGACGCCAAAGGTGATGGCGAGCCCGATCGCTGCGAGCAGCAAGACGCTGCCGAGGCTGATCCCTTGGAACAGATGGGCGGCAAGGCCGACCAGCCATAGGCGGTTCTCGATGGAGGAGAGCGCCGTGTCGGCAGCCTTGCGCAGTTCGGGATCAGTGTCCGGATCGGCCCGAAACTGGTCGAGCAGGTTTTTGATCTGCGGGTCCGTGGTGGCGCCGAGGGTTCGCAGCGCGGCGAGCCGCTCCTCTTTGTTGCCCGAGAGCACCCGAGCGGCAGACAGGCTCTGCTCCATGGCGGCACGGATGCCGGGGGATTTCTCGGCCGCAATGGCTCTCTCGAGCAGCGGAACCTGATCGGCTGACGGATGCCTCAGCGCATCCTGAGCGGCGGCGAGCCGGGCATCGGGGTCGGCGCCGAACAAGGTCAGTTCCCCGAGCGCGCCTTCGATTGCTACGCGCAATCGGTTATTGACGCGGATTCGTTCCAGACCGTCCGCCGCCAGATCCGAGACCTCGTCCCCGGTGACGGGGTCGATGGGCTTCACCGGAGCGGCGATCAGGACGCGCCCATCCGGGGCCATGATCAGACGGCCATCCTTCAATGCCGTCAGAACGGCAACGGCGCGCCCATCCCCGAGTTTGCCGAGCCCAACCACCGCTTGCTGTTTCTCGGCAAAACCGTCAGCCGCCAAAGCCGAGACAAGGGCTGCGAACTCGTCGGCGCGCGCCGGTAGGGCCGCCGCGAGCAAGAAAAACAGCATCGCAGCGAGCCCTGCGGCGTCAACCCGCACCCGCTTCGCTGTGCTCAGCACCCTCTCCCGCGGCGCGCGAGAGGGGACCATCGCGCCAGCGATGGCGGGGGAGGGTGACACCGCCTCCCCTGCTCCACTCAATCCGTGTATCTGGGTGACGTGCAGTTGCCGCAGACCCAGGGAAAACTCCAGTCGGCGACCTTGCCCTTGTCCTCTGCGAGGTAGGGGCTCCAAGCATCGGCCTTGATCGTGTCTTTGGTCTGCCAAACGATGTCGAATTGCCCATTCCCCTGGATCTCGCCGATCATCACCGGTTTCGAGAGATGATGGTTGGTGTTCATGATTTCGACAAAGCCGCTCGGCGCCTTCACCTTCTGGCCGTACACCGCTTGCCGGACCGCGTCGACATCGGTCGTACCCGCCTGCTCGACCGCGTGAGCCCACATCTTGAACCCGATATAATGGGCTTCCATCGGATCATTGGTCACGCGCTTCGGGTTCTTGATGAAATCGTGCCACTGCTTGATGAAGGCTTCGTTGGTCGGGTTTTTCACCGATTGGAAGTAGTTCCAGGCCGCCAGATGCCCAACGAGGTTTTTCGTGTCGATGCCGGCCAGTTCCTCTTCGCCGACCGAGAACGCGACGACCGGAATGTCCGAGGCCTTGATCCCGGCATTAGCGAGTTCTTTATAGAAAGGCACGTTAGCGTCGCCGTTGATCGTCGACACCACCGCGGTCTTCTTGCCGGCCGAGGCGAAGCTCTTGATCGCGGCTACTTCGGTCTGCCAGTCGGAGTGGCCAAAGGGCGTGTAATTGATCTTAATGTCCTCGGGCGCCACTCCCTTCGCCTTGAGGAAAGCCTCGAGGATCTTGTTCGTGGTGCGTGGATAGACGTAGTCGGTACCCTCTAGAACCCAGCGCTTTGCCGAGCCGCCTTCAGGGCTCATCAGATACTCGACCGCCGGGATCGCCTGCTGGTTTGGCGCAGCACCCGTATAGAAGACGTTGTTCGAGCTTTCCTCGCCCTCGTATTGGACCGGATAAAACAAGAGCCCGTTGAGTTCCTCGAAGACCGGCAATACTGACTTCCGCGACACCGAGGTCCAGCATCCGAACACGACCGCGACTTTATCTTTGGACAGGAGGTCGCGCGCCTTCTCAGCGAAGAGCGGCCAATTGGAGGCCGGGTCGACAACCACCGCTTCGACTTTTTTGCCGAGCAGTCCGCCTTTCTTGTTGATATCGTCCACCATCATCAGGATGGTGTCCTTCAGGGTTGTTTCGCTAATCGCCATCGTCCCCGAGAGCGAATGCAAAACGCCGATCTTGATCGTGCCTGCAGTCTGCGCAGTGGCCGCAAGCGGTGCGCTCGCCAGGGCGGCTGCCGTGACAACTGCATACCAAGTCGTCTTCAGCACCTTGGTGTCTCCCTCTTTATGTCGCTCGGCGCGGCCCGTCGGCCGGTGTGCATGAGCGAGCAAGATCGAGGCCAAGCTTCGGCGAGCGCCAGTCCAGTTGGGAATTCACGGATTTAGGGTTATTTTGCCCAAACTATAGGCAGAGATTTCAAGCGGCTGGCGACATGCGCGTCATCATCGTATCGTCCAGCCGGCGATGACCGAGGGATTGCAATGACCGATCAGGATGCCGTGCTCGCGGCAAATCTCGAATTCTACCGCGCATTCGCGGCGCGCGATCTGATTGCGATGGATGCCCTCTGGGCGAAGCACGCACCGGTGGCTTGCCTGCACCCGGGTTGGACCGCGCTCAAGGATCGCGACGCAATCATGGAAAGCTGGGAGGGCCTCCTCTTGAACCCCGATGCGCCGCGCATCGCCTGCTATGACGAGGAGGTGTTTCTTTACGGCGACGTCGCACTCGTGCTGTGCGAAGAGGAACTCGAGAGCGGCACGTTGGCAGCAAGTAATTTCTTCATTCGCGAAGACGGAAGCTGGCGGCTTGCCCATCATCAGGCCGGCCAAATCGTTCGCAGGCAGGCGGAAAGACGGCGCCCTTCCCGGCTCAATTGATGCCCCTTCCCGCAGAGCTATAAACCCGCCACTACCGGGTCGCCTTAAACCTCCCCATTAGGTTTTTCTTCGATTTGTGAACTGGTTCACAAACCGTCGCATCGGAAGCCCCCAAAAATGGCGTCAAGCGGCGGCGATTAGCCGTGCTCGCGACAAGTCAAAACAAGGGGATGCCCGACATGATGGACACGGCACTTTCCGCACTCGTTCTGGCGTGGACCACGACAATGATCGCGACGACGCTGTTTGTCGCGGCGCTTGCCTTTTCACAACTCTGGGATAATGCGGTTTATGTTCAAGTCTTGCAGGGCGTTCTGAGCCCCGACGTGTGACCCGCTCGCGATCGGTCGAAGCTTGCTCGCACTTCGGCGAGGCGAGCGGCGGTCTCGTGATCGAGATGGCCGTTGCAGCAGGCGGGGCGAAAGCGACGTTGAAAGGCGACGAGCGCCGCCGTTTCCGGTTTCGGCCCTGTGCAATAACCGATTGCCAGCAAATTCTCGAGCGCGAGGTTGCTGTCGATTTCGCACCGTAACGCGAGCGGGTCCGGCGGAGGCCAGATGCCAATGCCGGCGCGCGCGAGCCGAGGCCAATCGAATAGCTCGCCAGGATCGCTCTTGCGGTCCGGCGCGATGTCCGAATGCCCGACCACTCGGTGCGGCGGGACCGGATGGCGCATGAGCACTTCTCGGCACAACCGCTCGACGGACAGCATTTGCAACTCGGGGAACGGACGATACCCCCATTCATGGCCGGGATTGACAATCTCGATCCCGACCGACACCGCGTTGAGATCCCTTTCGCCCTCCCAGCAGGAGCGGCCCGCATGAAAGGCCCGCCGGGTTTCCGGAACAAGACGCCAAATGCTTCCGTTTTCCTCGACGAGGTAGTGGGCGCTGACCCCCGCCACCCGATCGCACAGCCGCTCCAATGCTGCCCGCGCGCTCGTCATGCCGGTGTAGTGGAGCACCAGCATGTCGATGCGCGCGGCTTCACCCCGACTGTCGTGGTTGGGCGAGGGTCGATCGCAGATCTCAAGCGCCGTCATTCAGGCTCGCTTCGCCCTTTGTGATCCGTTCGTAGGCGGCGTTGATGCGCGCGATCCGAGCGGTCGCCAGCACGATGCATTCAGGTGGTAGCCCCTGCGCGATCACGAGGTCGGGATGGCTCTCGCGCACCAGCCGGTGATATGCCTCGCGGATCGCAGTGGCAGGGGTGCCGGGCAGGACTCCGAGGATCGCATAGGGATCTTCGCCCGCGGCTTCCTCCGCGCCGACATGGAGTGCTCGGATGCGGGTGTAATCGGCGGCATCAAAGCCAAAATGCTGAGCGACTTTGCGCAGATAGGCATCCTCGGCAGGGAAGATGCGGCCATCGGCGAGAGCAATATGGAACAACCCGCCGAGAAGATTTTCGAGCACCGCCCGATCATCGGCAAACAGACGGCCGACCTGGCGGGCGTAGCTCTCATACCCGGCGGTACTTTTTCGGGCGAGGTCGAAGACCAGCCTGACATGCCCTTCCTCACCTGGAGGGACTTGAAATACTTCGCCAAAAGCGGCGACCTCGTCGCGGGTGACGACGCCATCGGCCGTCGCCATTTTGGCGCCGAGGGCGATTACCGCGATGGTGAAGGCGATGCGGCGGCGTGGGTCGTCACCCGAGTTGCCAGTGATGTCGTTGGCGTGCCAGCCGGGAATGTGACGCGCCGCCCGGGCGAGCAATGCCCCGAGCGGACCGCCGAGAGACAGGTCGCGAGCGCCGGCGATGATGCGACCGACAAAACTCATGGAGTTCGCAGCAATCGACACAAAATAGTTAACCGATGCCGAGATGGCCTGTTCGAACCGCTCTGTGGTGTATCAACTTATGGTACAATCGGCAACCAACGATGCAAGCAATCAGAGGGAGGAACTCTAAGATGTCATTCACGACAGCCTCTGCCGGCGCTCGGCCGGCTTCAGTCCGATGGCTCCAGCTGCTGGTCGGCGTCGTCTGTATGGTGATGATCGCCAACCTGCAATATGGCTGGACCCTATTCGTCAATCCCATCGATCAGAAATACCATTGGGGCCGTGCGGCGATCCAGGTCGCCTTCACGATCTTCGTCCTGACCGAGACCTGGCTGGTGCCGTTTGAGGGGTGGCTAGTCGACCGTTTCGGCCCAAAGATCGTCGTTTTCTTCGGCGGCATCTTGGTCGGCATTGCATGGGCGATCAATTCGACGGCCGACACGCTCTGGGCGCTTTACCTCGCCGCGGCGATCGGCGGCACCGGGGCCGGCGCCGTATATGGCACCAGCATCGGTAACGCGTTGAAGTGGTTCCCCGATCGGCGGGGCCTCGCCGCAGGGTTGACCGCGGCAGGGTTTGGCGCCGGATCGGCGCTGACGATTATCCCGATCCAAGGGATGATCCAGTCGAGCGGCTACGAAGCCACCTTCCTGTGGTTCGGCATCGGCCAGGGGCTCGTTGTCGTGGCGCTCTCCCTACTGCTGAGGGCTCCGCATCCGGGCGAGGCTCCGGCCTCGACCCGTCTGCAGCAATCGGCGCGGGACTACACTCCTCTGGAGGTGTTGCGCTCGCCGATCTTCTGGGTGCTCTACGCGATGTTCGTCCTGGTCGGCGCGGGTGGCCTGATGGCGACGGCGCAGCTGGCGCCGATCGCCACCGACTTCCAGGTCGCGAAGATCCCGGTGAGCCTCCTTGGCCTGACTTTGCCGGCCCTTACCTTTGCTCTGTCCATTGATCGCGTGTTGAACGGGGTGACACGGCCGTTCTTTGGCTGGGTGTCCGACCATATCGGCCGCGAGAACACGATGTTCATCGCTTTCGGTCTCGAAGCGGTTGGCATTTGGGCGCTCGGCACCCTCGGCCATGATCCAGTGCTGTTCGTGATTTTGAGTGGCGTCGTGTTCTTCGCCTGGGGCGAGATCTATAGCCTCTTCCCCTCCACCTGTACCGACGTCTATGGCGTCAAATATGCCACGACCAATGCCGGCCTGCTCTATACGGCGAAAGGCACGGCCGCACTTCTCGTGCCGCTCGCCAATGTGCTGTCGGCCGCAACCGGGGACTGGCGTGCGGTATTTATCGTCGCGGCTGTGATGAACGCGGTCGCCGCGATAGCCGCGCTCGCTGTACTGAAACCGCTGCGATCCGCGCATTACCGAGGCCTTCACCAATTAGGCTCAGCCCGTCCTCAGCATTCCTGAAGCAACGGGCAGTCGGCCTTCTTCGACGGCGTGGCAAGCCACGAGCGTCCCGCCGGCATAGATGAGTTCGGGACGTTCTCGGCGGCATCGGTCCTTCGCGAAGGGGCAGCGCGGATGAAAGCTGCAGCCCGGTGGCGGATGGATAGGGTTCGGCACCTCGCCCGCCACCGGTTCGCGCGCCTGGCCAGTCGCCTCGATGCTCGGGATCGTATCGAGCAGTAATCGCGTGTAGGGGTGGCGAGGTGATGCGAAGAGCTGTTCGGCGGAAGCAATCTCGACGAGCCGCCCCAGATACATGACACCGACGCGGTCCGACATCTGATAGATGACCGCGAGGTTGTGCGAGATGAACAGGTAAGTCAGTCCGAGTTGCCGTTGCAGATCCTTCATGAGATTGAGGATCTGCGCCTGGACCGAGACATCGAGCGCGGAAGTCGGTTCGTCGCAGACAAGAAATTCCGGGTTCGAGGCGAGTGCGCGCGCGATCGAAATTCGCTGCCTCTGGCCGCCGGAGAACTCATGCGGGAATTTCTCGCCATCGGCCGGAGACAAGCGCACCTGCCGCAATAATTCGACGACCCGCTCGCGCAGCGCCGTTTCGTTCACGATGAGCCGGTGAGTACGCAGTGGCTCGGCGATAATCCGTTTGACCCGCCAGCGCGGGTTGAGGCTCGCATAGGGGTCCTGAAAAATCATTTGCAGCCGCCGGCGCAGAGGCGCCGCCGCCTTGCGGCTCCTCAGCCGCGCCAGCTCTTGACCGGCGAATATGACGCGCCCAGCAGTCGGGCGGTAAAGTCCGACAATCAGCCGCGCGACGGTCGATTTACCGCAGCCGGATTCACCGACCAACGCAAAAGTTTCACCGCGGCGCATCGTGAAGCTGATACCGTCGACGGCCTTGACCGTTGCTCGTTTCTTGCGCTGCAGCAACCGTTCGAGTGCTGGCGGGGACACGTCGAAAGCGCGGTGCAACTTCTCGACACGGAGCAGGGTCTCTGGCTCAACCATCAAAAGCTTCTCACGCCGGCAGCAGTACCTTGTCGTAAAGCCAGCATGCCGCTTCGGTGCCACCAGCGGGCAGCAAGTTCGGCCCCTGCCGACGGCAACGATCGACCGCCTCGGGGCAGCGCGGACTGAAAGCGCATCCCTGCGGAATTTCGCCCAGCCGCGGCATTGCTCCGTCAACTTGCCGCAGCCGCTGGCGGCGGCCCCCGATCCGCGGGATCGCATCCATCAGACCACGCGTATAGGGGTGCCGCGGGTGTGCGACGACCTCCGCGACCTCACCGATCTCGACAATGCGCCCGGCATACATGACGGCGACACGATGCGCCGTCTCGGCAATAACCCCCATATCGTGAGTGACCAGCATGACGGCGGTGCCGTGATCGCCGCACAGCCGTTTCAACAAGGCTATGATCTGCGCCTGGATCGATACGTCCAGTGCAGTCGTCGGCTCATCCGCAATGATCAGCCGGGGATTGGCGGCAATCGCCAAAGCGATCACGACGCGCTGACGCATGCCTCCGGAAAATTGATGCGGGTAGTGATCAATGCGCGCCTCGGCTCCGGCGATGCCGACTTCGCGCAATAGCGCCAACGCTCGGTCTCGCGCTGCAGCTGGGCTCAGATCGAGATGCGTATGAATCGTTTCAATGAGCTGCCGGCCGATCGTACAGAGGGGGTTAAGGCTCGTCAGCGGGTCCTGAAAGATGGCGCCGATTTCTCGGCCGCGGATGCGCCGCATTGCCTCGCTGGGCAGGTTGTCGATGCGCCGGCCGGCCAATGTGACCCGCCCGGCGGCAATCCTCAGCGGCGGCTCGAGCAGGCCGATGATCGCAGCCCCGGTCAGTGACTTGCCGGCGCCCGATTCGCCAACGACGCCCAGCACCTCACCGGGGCCGATCGTAAAACTGATGTCGTCGATTGCGGTCAGGACATTGCGACGGATCGGCAGCTCGACCCGCAAGTTCTCGACCCGCAAGAGCGGTTCCGGCATATCAGCGCAGTTTCGGATTGAGGGCGTCGCGCAGCCAATCACCCAAGAGATTGACCGACAGGATTAGAACCGCGAGCACCACGCCGGGAAAAATCGAGATCCACCAGTCGCCGGAGAAGAGATAGTCGTTGCCATTGCGGATCAAGGTGCCGAGCGACGGCTGGGTCGGCGGTAAGCCGACACCGAGAAACGACAATGTCGCTTCGGTCAGAATCGCGAGCGCCAGATTGATTGTGGCAATTACCAATACCGGCCCGATGACATTCGGCAACAGATGGCCGAGTATGATCTTTGCGGGGCTAACACCAATCACCCGGGCCGCCTGAATATACTCCTTATTGCGCTCGACTAACGTCGAGGCTCGCACCGTGCGGGCGTATTGGACCCAGAACGACAGCGCGATCGCCGTGATCAGCACATAGGAGGCAATCTCCGACTGCGCGTCGCGTGGCAGCATGCCGCGCACGACGCCGTCGATCAGCAATGCGAGCAGGATCGCCGGAAAGCTGAGCTTGACATCGGCAATCCGCATGATGATCGTGTCAGTGAGGCCGCCGCACCAACCAGCGAGGAGGCCCAAGGTCACGCCGATCAGCAACGCCAGCAGGACCGCCGCCGAGCCGACGAACAATGATAGGCGGGAACCATAGAGTATCGCCGAAAGCACGTCGCGGCCCTGGTTGTCGGTGCCGAGCGGGAAGGTCCAGCTGCCGCCCTCGAGCCAGGCTGGCGGGTTCGATGCATCGAGCAGGCTCACGGACGCTGGATCCCAAGGGTCGTGCGGCGCAATCCACGGCGCAAAGACTGCGCCTCCGATAATCACCAGAGCCATCACTGCGGCTGCCACTGTTACCGGCGACCGGCGGAAGCTCCACCAGAGGTCGCTGTCGAAGACACGCCGCAGTTTTGGCGCTAGCCGCACTGGCGCGGCGGCGGTGAACACCCCCTCAGCCAAGGACGGCTCGCTCGCGATCGACCCTGAGCCGCGGGTCGACAACGTGATAGAGGAGATCGACGACGAAGTTGATCACGACAAAAAAGAAGCCGACGAGAACCAGATAGGCAGCCATCACCGGGATATCGGCAAAGCTCACCGCTTGAATAAACATCAGCCCCATGCCGGGCCACTGGAAGACAGTCTCGGTGATGATTGCGAACGCAATGATCGAGCCGAGCTGTAGGCCGGCAATCGTGATCACCGGCACCAAGGTGTTCTTGAGCGCGTGTCCAAAATTGACCGCCCGGCTGGTGAGCCCCCGCGCCCGGGCAAATTTGATGTAGTCGGTGCGCAACACCTCGAACATCTCGGCGCGCACCAAGCGCATGATCAAGGTCATCTGAAAGAGTGAGAGCGTCACCGCCGGCATGATGATCGCCCGCACGCCGTCGAGTGTGACGAGGCCCGAGCTCCACCAGCCAAAATGGACGACATTGCCGCGGCCGAAAGACGGCAGCCAGCCGAGCACAACAGCGAACACCAGGATCAGCAGAATGCCGATCAGAAAGGTCGGCAGCGAAACCCCAACCAAAGACAGCGCGAGCAATAGCTGAGATAGCCAGGTGTCCCGATGGAGCCCGGTGTAGATGCCCATCGGCACGCCAATGACCAGCGCGAGGGCCGCCGCCATAAAGCTCAGCTCCAGCGTGGCTGGCATCTTCTCCAGGATGATCTGCCCAACCGGCCGCTGCTGCTGGTAGGAGAGACCGAAATCGCCGCGTGCGGCACGCCCGACAAAACGGACAAACTGCACGATAAAGCTGTCATCGAGCCCAAGCTCGTGCCGCAACCGCTCGCGGTCGGCGACACTGGTATCTTGGCCGACCATACTGCTGATCGGGTCGCCAACATAATTGAACAGCGCAAAGGCGATCAGCGCCACCGTCAACATCACCAGAACGGCCTGGAAAAGGCGCTGCACGAGAAACGCGATCATCTTCCCGACGCAATCGAGGCGCGGCTATGCGGTCCCATCCGTCTAATTTTGTCCACTAATTCAGCTTCACATAGCGCAGCTGGAAGTCGTTGCTGCCCATTGGCGCCAGATCGACATTGTCGCGGCTCGCCCACACCACGATCTGCTGGTGCAGCGGGATATAGGCGAAATCCTCTTTGACGATGCTCAGCGCCTTGCTGATCAGCTCGTTGCGCTTTTCGCTGTCGAGCTCGACCTGGATCTGCTTGATCAGCTCATCGAGAGCCGGGTTGGAGTAACCGCCCTCGTTCCATGCCCCGTCGCGAAAATCCTTGCTTCTCGTCTGGGTGAGGTTGCTCAACATGTGCAAGGTGTCCAATGGGGTCGGGGTCCAGCCCAATAGATAAAAGCTCGTCTGATACCCAGGCGCGTTTATTTTGGCAAAATACTTGGCTTTTGTCTGCGCAAGGAGGTTGACCTTGACGCCGATGCGCGCGAGCATTGCGACAACCGCCTGGCAGATCGCCTCGTCATTGACATAGCGGTCGTTCGGACAGTCGAACCCGACCTCGAACCCGTCGGCATAGCCGGCTTCGGCAAGCAGCTTCTTAGCGCCGGCGGGGTCATAGGGATAGCGTTTGTCGAGGGTAGCGTCGTACCCGTTTATGCCCGGCCCGACCATCAGCGCCGTCGGATGGGCGAAGCCGCGCATGACCTTGGTCTTGATCGCGTCCTCGTCGATCGACTGGTAGAACGCCTGGCGGACGCGTTTGTCCGCGAACGGATTTTTGCCTTTGACATTGGATTCGAGCAGCTCGGGCCGCGACTGGTCCATCCCGAGAAAAATCGTCCGCAGCTCCGGCGTCTGCCAGATTTTCGTCCCTGGTGTGTTGCGAATGCGCTCGATGTCTTGCGGCGGCACGTTGTAGACCATGTCGAGTTCACAGCAGGGCCGCGACCCGGGTCGCCGCGTTCTCGATGCGGGTAAAGACAACCTCGTCGATATCGATCGGTTGGTCTTTGAGACCCCACCAATTCGGGTTCTTGACCAGCACGGTGCGCACAGCGGGCTGGCGGTCCTTCAGCATGAAGGGCCCGGTACCGTCGGCGTTGCGCGTTGCGTAGCCCTCGTCATCCTTGAGCATTGCCGCACTCGTCGCATTGTGCGCCTCGCACCATGCCTTGCTCATGATTGCGATGCCGACGAGGTAATTCGGCAAGATCGGGGCCGGACCGTCGGTAATGAAGTCGACCGTGTTGTCGTCGACCGTCTTGACCTCTTTGACGATCGCCAATTGACCGGCCAAGTCGGACCCCGGTGCGGTCGCGCGCCGAAACGAGAAGATGACGTCATCCGCAGTGAACGGGGTTCCATCATGGAACTTGACCCCCTGCCGGAGTTTGAACCGCCAAGTCGTCGGATTGATGTTCGACCACTCGGTCGCAAGCGCCGGCTCGAGCTTCAGATTACGGTCGCGGCGGAGCAACGCCTCGTACATGTTCATGTCGAAGGAGGTGACGAACAAGTCGCTGCGCGCGTGGGGATCCATCGTCGTCGGATCGCCGTCGTTCGCCCAGCGAAAGGTTTTCGCCTCCGCGATCGCACCGACCGCAACGAGCAGGGCAAAAGACAAGGCGCATCGGCACACCCAACCAAGCAACTCTGTCATCGCTAGGCTCCCCGCTACCGCTCGGCTCCACGACCCACGCAATTTCCGCGCCACTAGCCGGCCACCCCGGATGGCAGCGGTCAGAGACGCGCGAGTTAGCCGCGAAGGGTGCCACAGCGCGACCGGTAGGACGCGTTTGACGAAAAGACGGGCACAGCCCGCCCTGAAACTCGGCTATTTCAGTTTTACGTAGCGCAGCTGGAGGTCGTTGTTGCCCCGTTGCGCCAGATCGACATTGTCCGGCCGGCCCACACCACGATCTGCTGATGCAATGGGATGTACACGAAATCGTCCTTGACGATGCTCAGAGCCTTGCTGATCAGCTCCTTGCGCTTTTCGCTGTCGGGCGCGACCTGGATCTTCTCGATCAGCTCATCGAACGAGGAGTTCGAATATCCGCCAATGTTGTACAGTCCGTTGTGGAAGTCTTCGCTGCGCGTCGCCGCGAGGTTGCTCAACATGTTCAGCGCGTCCAATGTCCCCGGGGTCCAGCCCAACATGTAAAAGCTTGTATCAAACTGAGGCGCGTTGATCTTCGCGAAGAATTTCGCTTTTGTCTGGGCAAGGAGGTCGGCCTTGACGCCGATGCGCGCGAGCATTGCGACTACTGCCTGGCAGATCGCCTCGTCATTGATATAGCGATCGTTCGGACAGTCGAACCCGACCTCGAAACCATCTGGGTAGCCCGCTTCGGCGAGAAGCTTGGCCGCTGCAGGGTCGTGGGGATAGCGTTTATCGAGCGAGAGGTCGTAGCCATTGACGCCGGGCCCGACCATCAATGCGGTCGGACGAGCGAAGCCGCGCATGACCCCGGACACACCGCGTTGACACGGATGCCGTCGGGGGCGAGCTCGTAAGCCGCATGGCGTGTCAATCCCAGCAAACCGGCCTTCGATGCCATGTAATTGGCGGTACCTCCGACGAGATCCGCTGCCCGGCGATCGAGGCGACATTGACGATCGCGCCACCACCGCGCGTTCGCATAGGCGGCGTTACCGTTGAATGGCGTTGAAAGCGCCGGTCAGGTTGACGCCGATGACACGATCCCAATCTTCCGGGGCCATTTCCGCGATCATCGGCCGTACGGTCGTCCCCGCCCCGTTGACGAGACTGTCGATGCCACCCGACGCCTCGGCGATCTCGGCAGCAACGGCGGTGAACCTGGCGCGGTCGGCGGCATCGACTTTATGCGCGGTCGCATTGCCGCCCCGGCCGCCGATGTCCGCTGCGACCGTCTCGACCGCCGCCGCGGCGAGATCGAGAACCGCGACGCACGCCCCTGCAGCGGCGAACGCGCGGCAAGTCGCGGCGCCGATCCCGTTGCCTCCGCCGGTGACGAGAACGATTTTCCCAACCAAATCTTCGGCTATTTCTATCTCCTCGCCTCTGTTAGTTCTGGAACAGAGCCTATAGCCTATTGGTTCGGCCGGTTGTCAGCGCGGGCGGCGGGCGGAGAGGGTTTTCGGGGAGATCGAAGGGATGCAAGCGGCAATCATGGTGCCCGGTGCGGACGGCGGCAGGTGGGACATCCGAGATGTGCAGAGGCCTGTGGTTCCGCCCGGGCACCTCCTTGCCCGGGTCTACGCCTCCTCTCTGAACCGCGCTGAGTTCAGAGCGCTCCACAATTTGCGTCAGGAGCCCGGTAAGCCCGCTCCCGCCGAGCGGCCGGGCGGCGGTGATGCCGCGGGTGAGGTCGTCGAGATCGGAGACGGTGTGACCAGCTTCAAACCCGGTGACCGGGTGATGGGGCGCTGTAGCGGCGGCTTCGTGGAATATGCTTTGATCGACGCTCGCGAGGCTATGCCGGCGCCCGAGCAGCTGTCGTGGGAGGAGGCGGCCTGCATTCCGATCGTCTTTGTCGTGGTTCACGACGCGCTTTACGCGAGCGCGCAGCTGCGTGCCGGAGAGACGGTGCTCGTGACCGCCGCGTCATCCGGCGTTGGCGTCGCAACATTGCTGCTCGCCAAGCTGATCGGCGCCAAGGTGATCGGGACGTCTCGTTCGGCCGAGAAGATCGAAAAACTCCAGACGTATGGGCTTGATACTGGCGTCGTGACCGGCAGCGACGGGTCGTCGGCGAGGACGGCGTCGACATGATCGTCGACAATATCGGCGGCGACGTTTTCGCCCCGTGCCTCGCGGCACTGGCCATCGGCGGCCGCTTCGTGACCATCGGCCGGATGGGCGGGGTATTGAAGGGCGAGCTCGACCTCGATCGGCTGGCGTTGCGCCGCCTGCACCTTTATGGGGTCAGCAACCGCCTGCGTAACCCGGCGCAGCGGGCCCAGTCGACCAAACCGTTTGTCGCCGACCTCATGCCGGCATTGCGCGACGGCAGATTGCGGTCGATTGTCGACCGCGCCTTCGCGCTGTCCGAAATCGTCGATGCGCAAGCCTATCTCGAAGCCGACAAGCATGTCGGCAAACTCGTGATCCGGATTTAAGCGATCGGAGGGAACAATGGACTACGAACATATCCTGGTCGACCGAGAAGACGGGGTCGGCCTCGTCACGCTCAACCGGCCCGAAAAGCTCAATGCGATGAACCGGCGGCTGTCGACCGAGTTGCGCGATGCGGTCAAAGAGCTCGACGCCGATGAAGCGATCGGCTGCATCATTATCACCGGCGCAGGCAACCGCGCTTTTTCGGCAGGCGGCGACATCCACGAGCAGCGCGAGGATGACCGACGCCTCACGCAAGACGAGCTGGACGCCCGCCGCGGCCGCGGCAGCTACGAGATCGCCGCCAATGCCAAGCCGACAATCGGCATGATCAACGGCCTCGCTTATGGTGGGGCGGCGGTGCTTGCCTCCTCGCTCGACATGCGCGTGGGCTGCGAAGACACCCGGTTTCGCTTTCTCGCGGCGGCCTATGGCCGGATCAACAGCACCTGGACCTTGCCCAACCAGGTCGGCTGGCCGATCGCCAAGGAACTGTTGTTTACGGCGCGGGTCGTCGAAGCCGAGGAAGCCTACCGCATTGGATTATTGAACCATCTAGTGCCGCGCGACCAGCTGCGGGCAAAGACGATGGAGCTGGCCCGCATGATCGCCAATAACAATCGCGCCGCCGTAACGGGGGTCAAGGCGCTGCTCTTGAGCCAGAAAGGCCAGAACCTCGAACAGCAATGGACCGAAGAGCGCGAATATACGACGAATGTGGTCAGAGGCGCACGGGCCGAGGAGGCCTTCCCCGAATTCATCGCCCGCAAGGGCCGGCCCCTCGGCTAATCTTATCGGTTCACCTTTCAAGGCGCAGCCGCTCGCCCCCTATCACCAGTAACGGTACCAGTAGGGCCGCCAATACGGCCGAACAACAACGACCGCCGTCGGCCCCCATGCAGCACGACGCAGTGAAGCGACGTAAGCTATGCAGCGAGCCGGAACCACGGCTCTCATGATAACCTTCTTCGTTGAAACTTTGTGTACCAGACTATTTCCGATGTTCGGCATTCAGGACCTGTAGGGATGCCAGTAGCACCATCCTCCTCCCCGGTAGGCGTAATAGGGTGCCGGTGCGACGACGCAGCCGGCGAGCAGCGGTCCTAGCAGCATGATGACACTGAGCAAACGCAGCCGGCGAGAACGTCTTCGGTTTCGCGTAGTGACCATACTCATTGAGACTTCCCTCCGATCTTCGCGGAATTTACGCGACAAGCCGGGTGAACATCCCCAGTGCGAAACGGGAACTGATGCATCGCTTTCACCAGTCTAGATCATCCATAATCCGTGCATTGTCATAGCTACATGAGCCCAGCGTTGACTGATCTGCCAAGACCCCAGCGAAGAAGGTGACGACCAAGATGCCGAGCAGAAAGGCTATTGGAAAAATCCTCTTGGGCACCCCCGGATTACCGGCGTAGTCATCCATAGCAACCCGCCCTGTGCAGTGACTGCTCCGCCGTGCAATTGCAGCCAGTCCCATAAACGGGCTGGAAGACGAAACCCTACGGTTTGATTGGTGATTGATTTTGCCAGCCGGTGGGGGAGGCCAGCGTGCGGCGGGACGCCGGGCTCAGCCTAACCAGCGCCTCGGCTGCGGCTTCCTGCACGCGCTGCTGTAGCACCGTGGTCTTCGCCCGTACCTCGGCCAGCGCCGCTAGGGTTGTCGGAAGAGAGTAAGGCTCGGCTACGAGCTGCTGGTCGAGACGCTGCCGAGCTTCGGCGAGTGCCACCCGCGCCTCGCGAATACCAGGCCGATAAGGCCGCATCGCGAGCGCAAACCGACGCTGTTCGTCTTCGGACAATCTCTGGACTCGTCCGGCAAACCCTTCTACCGGAAAGCTTGGCGGGCCGGCGGGTTGCGGCCGGTCCGCAAACCAAGGCGTCTCGCGACCGAGAACCACGCCCGCCAGCAGCGTGTTGACGGCGATCGAGACAAAAAGAGCGGCGCCGAGCCAGCCAGACCACCGAATGCCGGTGTCACTCATCATTCACCTCGAAGGCAGAACCGTCGATTAAATCGAGCATGTTGGAATCGTGGTGACGGATCGGAGAGAGGATGCCGACCACGATTCCCACACAAAAACAGGAGGCAAGCATGACTAGTCGCGCCCAGCCGAGAATCGGTTGCCTCGGGCTCAAAAGCTGTGCGAGGAGCGGCACCGGTCGGCGTTGAGGCCCTGCAGTGGCGCGCAATGTAATTGATGCTGCGTCGGGCGCTGGAGGGATTGTGTCGACGAAAAGAGCCTCGATACGCTGTTCTGAGCGGAGAAGCGCGCGGGCTTCTTCGCTGGCCGCGACCAGTACCTCCGCAGCGTCTCGGAGCCCCGAGGGCCAGCGGGCGAGATCTGTGCCATATGAGGCGAGATGGATTTCGAACTCCGAAATTTTCATCAATCGCCCTCGATCAAATCGGCCAATTCCCGGCGTATGCTCTTGCGCGCCCGTACGAGCAGCAGTTCGAGCGCACCCAGAGAGATGCCAAGGCACCCGGCCGCACCGGCGTTGCTCATCCGCTCGATCTGACAAAGTGCGAAGGCCGTGCGCTGGCGTTCGGGGAGGTGCTCGAGCGCCGAGGCGATGCGCCGCCCGATTTCCCTGGCCAAGAGGCATCGCTCTGCATCGGGATCTCTGGTCGGAGCGTCGTAGGTGTCTTCGAGCCGTAGCTGCCGCGGACGCCGAATCCGATCGATGGCGAGGTTCAGGGCAATTCGTGCTAGCCAAGCAAAGAAGCGCGCGCCTTGGCGCGGCCGCCAATCGGACGCTCTGGTCCAGACCCGCTCGAACGCCTCCTGCACGATATCCTCCGCTTCGCGCACCACGTTGAACGCGAGCCGCATGACACTCCCGCGATACCGCTCGACGAGGTTGCCGAACGCCCGGACGTCGCCCCGGCCGACCGCAAGCATGAGCTCCTCATCGGTCACGCCCGCCATCCGGTCCGCCGCTGCAACATCCCCCTGCCTAATTAAGAACGCGAATGCGCAAATCTGCCCAGACCGGCGTCAGTGGAGGGCTGCCATGATTCAACGGCCGAAACCGCAAATCCCTACGGTCGGGACCCGAGGTGTTACGCTGCTCGAGATTCCCTATCATCGCCGACTAAGGCCGACCGCTCGGGGGCCGAGCGCTCGACGTTGATTGCTTCATTGCTCGAGGCCGCCGGCGAAGCCGATCCACTTGTCCTTAACCTCCTGGTAGTACCGGTCCATGTCGTACAGCCGGGCGGGCAGTCTGAACTCGGCTGCGATGAGGCGGCCGACAGCAGCGGCGACATTGAACTCGGCGATCGCGGTGTCGTGCTGGGCGGTGACCAGCTGCTGCTGGGTGGTAAACAGCAGCTGCTCGTCGACCAGGACGTCAAGCACGGTACGAGCGCCGATCAGCGCCTCGTCCTGCAGTCCCGCGAGCGCGATCTGGGCCGTGCGCTCGGCTGCCGCGAACGAGGCGGTACTTGTCCGCACCCCCAGCAAAGTCGCCCAGCTCTGGTTGGCGGTCTGCACTGCCGCGCACCGCGCGTCATCGAGCTGGCTGCGCCGTTGCCCGACCGTCTGCTGCGCCTGCGGGGTCTGCGAATAGATCGCCCCGCCTTCGTAGACCGGCATTGTCATCATCGCGGTGAGGGACGCCATCGACGCCGTCGCGTTGGAGGCGACGAGCCCGCCCGAGATCGTCGGCGAGGTCGCGCGATTGAGATCGCGCACTGCCGAGATCCGCGGCAACAGCTGGCGCGCACGACATCGATATTGTCCCGGGCGACGAGCTCGGTGAAACCGGCCGAGATGACATTGGGATTGTTCGCCGCAGCGAGGCTCAGCGCCTCCTCGCGCGTCGCCGGCAAGGCCGCGTGGTCACGCGACGACAGAAGCCGGCCCGGCGGTTGGCGACGGTCCGCGTGTAATTGGCTCGGCTGATCTCGAGCTGGCCCTCGGCGGTCACGCGCTGCGCCACCGCCTAGTTGAACGAAGAGCGCGCCTGCGCGACATCGCTGCCGACCAAGGCGCGGATCCGGGTCGCTTCGAATTCTTCGGAGAGCACATATTCGTTGTTGCCCTTGACCTCGACCAAGCCTTGATCGCGCGCGACGTCGAGATAGGCCTGGGCGACCGCCTGGAACACCGCCGTCTCGACCGCGAGCCTCCGCGCCCGCGTCGCCTCGACCGTGTTGATCGCCTGCCGAGTCTGCGCCGCGGTACGGGCCGCCGCTGTAGAGCTGCGGGGTCAAGCTCAAATCGAGCGAGGATGGTTTGCCGTGAATATAGACCGTCCGGCTCTGCGCAAGGCTCTCGGCGCTCGCGGTGAAACCGACCTGGCCGGTAGACGCGACGGTCGACCGCCAGTTTACCAAAGCCTGCGGCACCTGCTCGTCGGTCGCCCGCAACAGCGCTCGCTACGCCAAGAGCTGCGGGTTAGTGCGATAGGCTTCGACAAAGGCTTGCGTCACGTTTTGCGTCGAAACGGCGCCGGCGGCCGTCGCCAGCACCAGGCCGATCCCAAGAAGCCGCCCGATCATCGATCAACGCCTTATCGCCAATTGATGCGACGCGTCCCCCGCGAGATTTCGGCTTAATTTCAGGTTGATCGGAGAGGATCAAAAGCCCTCTACAGGACATACGAGCGTCCTGACCTAAATTATGACGCCTCCTTGACCCCAGAGCGCCACTGATGTCGCTGATGCGCGCTCGGCTCGCTGTAGTCGAAAAGCTGGGTCTGCTCGCAGAGGCGCGGCAGAGTGCGGTCGCGCTCGGAGACAATCGCAGTTTCGAGCGTCACCGGCCAAGTGATCATCAGCGCCGGGTCGTCCCAGGCGATGCCGTGATCGTACGTCGGACTGTAAAAATCGGTGGCCTTGTATTGCACCTCCGTGTCGTCCTCGAGCGTGCAATAGCCATGAGCAAAGCCCGGCGGGATCCACAGCTGGTACCAGTTGTCGGCGGTCAGCACCGCCGCGGCATGGCGCCCGAAAGCCGGCGAACCGCGCCGCACATCGACTGCGACGTCGAAAATTGCGCCGCGCGTGACCCGTACCAGCTTGCCCTGCGCCGCCGGCGGCACCTGATAATGCAACCCGCGCAAGGTCCCCTTGAGCGGGTTGCGAACGTGATTGTCCTGCACAAAGGCGGCATCGATCCCGACCGAGGCGAAATCGCGCTCGTTCCAGACCTCGGAGAAAAAGCCGCGCGTATCGCCGATGCGATGCGGCATCACCACTTTGATTTCGGCTAAAGCCGTATCCATGATCTGCATTAGATCGAAATCTCGTAATGCGATTGACCGCGATCCCTGCACAGCCTTCGCTGAACAGATGGGGGATAAATGATCGAGCGGCTATATGCGAGAACAGTTTGATCGCAATTTCTTTAAGTTAGCTTTCCCGCATTAGGAGAGTGGCATCATCAACCAGCCCGGCGCGCCTCTTCAGCACCTATGGTACTGCCCTCTATAGGGAGCCTGGAGCGGCTGAACCGTGGCACGGTCGGCTAGGCGCAAGGGTATTAGCACAGCGAAATGGCGGACCAGGTTCGGCCCGCCATCTCAGTTGCCTTCGGAGACGTCCTCAGTGCGGCGGCAGGACCAGCGAATGATGGCTCAGCAGATCTGTAAGCGCCAGCTTGCCGCTTCCCTCGAGGTTGACGACGGCGGTTCCGTGCGGACCAGTGATCTCCAGTGAGGTCTTGGTGCCAGCGCCAAAGCCCAGATCATTGGCGGCTGAACCGAGGACCTGCACGAAATTGCCGAGATTGGCGAGATCATGTGCCAGCGATGCCCCAGCGAGGATTTGCGTCAAATCGAGCTTATCGCCGCCCGCAAGGTTGAATTGCGAGACGTAGTCGACTCCGGCGCGGATCAGCAGATCCTTACCGATGCTGCCCGACGCGGCAGACCCTGAGGCCGTGCTCCCTGAGCCGTAGAGGAAGATCGGCGCCGAGTTCTGCCCCTGCCCGAGAACATTGCTTGGGTTGATCGAGGCCGTCAGCGGGTCAGTCGCTCCCGGCGAGGCAGTACCACCGCTTGCGCCCGCCGTGCCGGTTGCTGCCAACAGACTGCTACCCGTGGCGCCGATATGGCCGGTAGCACCTGTCGGGCCGGTCGCTCCGGTGGCGCCGGTATGGCCGGTGGCACCCGTCGGGCCGGTCGCACCCGTCGCGCCGGTATGGCCGGTCGCACCTGTCGGGCCGGTCGCACCCGTCGCGCCGGTATGGCCGGTCGCACCCGTCAGGCCGGTCGCTCCGGTGGCGCCGGTATGGCCGGTTGCACCCGTCGGGCCGGTCGTACCGGTGGCGCCGGTCGGGCCGGTCGCACCTGTCGGGCCGGTCGTACCGGTGGCGCCGGTATGGCCGGTCGCACCTGTCGGGCCGGTCGCACCCGTGGCGCCGGTATGACCGGTCGCACCTGTCGGGCCGGTCGCACCCGTGGCGCCAGTATGGCCGGTGGCACCTGTCGGGCCGGTCGCACCGGTGGCGCCGGTATGGCCGGTGGCACCCGTCGGGCCGGTCGCTCCGGTGGCGCCGGTATGGCCAGTCGCACCTGTCGGGCCGGTCGCACCCGTGGCGCCAGTATGGCCGGTGGCACCTGTCGGGCCGGTCGCACCCGTGGCGCCAGTATGGCCGGTGGCACCTGTCGGGCCGGTCGCACCCGTGGCGCCGGTCGCCCCGGTATCGCCCGTCGCGCCAGTGGCTCCCGTAGCGCCGGTCGCTCCAGTATCACCCGTCGAGCCGGTTGCTCCGGTGGCCCCAGTCGCACCGGTCGAGCCGGTTGTACCTGTGGCTCCGGTGGTACCCGTGGCGCCGGTGGTTCCGGTGTCACCTGTCGCACCTGTTGCACCGGTCGAGCCGGTTGCACCCGTGGCACCGGTCGCCCCGGTATCGCCCGTCGCGCCAGTGGCGCCGGTGGCCCCAGTCGCACCGGTCGAGCCGGTATCGCCGGTCGAGCCGGTTGCACCTGTGGCGCCGGTCGCTCCAGTATCGCCCGTCGCGCCAGTGGCTCCGGTGGCCCCAGTCGCACCGGTCGAGCCGGTTGCACCTGTGGCGCCGGTCGCTCCAGTATCACCCGTCGAGCCGGTTGCTCCGGTGGCCCCAGTCGCACCGGTCGCACCCGTAGCGCCGGTGGCTCCCGTGTCACCTGTCGCACCGGTCGCACCGGTCGCACCGGTCACACCGGTCGCACCCGTAGCGCCGGTCGCCCCGGTATCGCCTGTCGCGCCAGTGGCTCCG
>Ga0306923_10000092_pt1 | contig 56142 bp, 51 predicted proteins | sample sta12Can44000108_FD_203841 | JGI IMG/M metagenome (GOLD analysis project Ga0306923, IMG submission 203841) | Lab enrichment of tropical soil microbial communities from Luquillo Experimental Forest, Puerto Rico - statanox.12C.anox.44.000.108 (v2)... | ecosystem: Environmental > Terrestrial >... | reverse complement strand
ATAGAGGTCACGGTGGATTATGGGCTGACGGACATCGTCACGCAGCGTTACGACGCCGGTGTCCGCAGTGGCGAACAGGTCGGCAAGGACATGATCGCGGTGCGAATCGGGCCAGACATGCGCATGGCGGTCGTCGGCGCGCCAGCTTATTTCAAAAAGCGACTCGAACCGAAGCGGCCGCAGGAGCTAATCGGCCACAACTGCATCAATCTGCGGCTACCTACGCATGGTGGTCTGTACTCTTGGGAGTTCGAGAAAGCCGGCCGCGAGCTGAAAGTGCGCGTCGACGGTCAATTGACCTTCAATACCACGGCGCAGATGCTCAGTGCCGCGCTGTCGGGCTTCGGCCTCACCTATGTGCCGGAAGGGTTGGTGCGGCCGCACATTGCAAAGGGTCGATTGAAGCGAGTGCTCGAAGACTGGTGCCCGCCGTTTTCCGGCTATCACCTCTGGTATCCGAGCCGGCGGCAATCGTCGGCGGCCTTCGCGCTGGTGGTCGAAGCGCTGCGGGATCGGAACTGAACGAGTGCTGCCGCGGGCGCGTTCAAACGGAAATATATCCCGGCTTCTTATAAATCTGCGCGGGCTTGCCGAGGATCTCTGGCTTATAGACCTTGTCCATCCATTCGTTCGACATGACCTCCTGCATTGCGACCGAGACTGATTCCTCGCCGTAGTTTAGGACCGTCATCACAGCCCTCGTGATTTCCCCTGCGAGTTTGCCCTTTTGCTTTTCCGATTTGCCGGGCCAAAGTTTTACGATGACGTGAGGCATGGCTGTCTCCTATCGAAACAGTGTGTAAAGAGAAGGCGCAGCGCGATCACGGCGGCACCGAGCGCGATTAGCGCGCTAACTAAGAACGCCGCGTCGAGGCCGAAGCGGCCGGCGACCAGGCCGAGCGCCGGACTGCCAAAGCCGAGCGCCACATCGAGAAAGACGGTATACGCGCCCATGGCAACGCCGCGGCTTTGCGGTGGGGCGCGGCCTACAGCTTCGACGCCGAGGCCGGGATAGACCAGTGAATAACCGAAGCCGGCGAGAGCGGCTCCCACTGCGGCCGTGCCGCGGCCGGGCGCCAGCCAGATTAACGCGAGTCCGGCCGCTTCGATGAGCACGCAGACTAGCGCTATTCTGGCGCCGCCAAGTCGATCAGGCGCGTGACCGAGCAGCAGACGCGCCGCCACCAGCGAAAGTGCGAAAGCGGTGAACAGCAGCCAGACCGGGCTCCATCCGCGCTGCGCTGCAAGGAGCGAACTGAAAGCGATGATCGCGCCGAAGCCGACGCTGCTCAGTGCCGCACCGGAGCCGGGCAGCCAGACCGCGGCGGCCACCGTCTTGAACGCCGGCCTGGCACCGTCCGCCGTCGGAACGGGCGATAATAGGGCGACGAGCAAAACTGTCACGAGTGGCATAAGCGTTGCCGCGACAGCGACACCGGCGAACCCGCCGGCAGAATAAAGCGTAGTTCCGAGCGGCGCCCCGAGTGCCAGCGCAGCGAACATCGCCATGCCCATCCAAGCGATGACGCGCCCCGCATTCTTCGCGCCGACGAGAGCAAGTCCCCAGCTGACTGCGCCGGTGATAATGAAGCTCTCCGCCCTGCCAAGCAGCGCGCGTCCGAGCAGCAGGATCGTCACCGAGACTGTCGGTGCATCACCAAAATGAAGCGACACAATGTAAAGGAGCCCGGCCGCGATGGCTGTCAGCAGGCCAATGACTACCGCGCGCTTTGGCCCCCGCTTATCGGCGTAGCGGCCCGCCGACACACGCGACAGCAGGGACGCTCCGAATTGGCTGCCGGTCACGAGGCCAACAATGAATGCGCCGAAACCGAGACCTTGATGGACGTGAAGCGGAAGCACCGGCAAAGCGATGCCGATGACCAGGAAAGCGATCAGGACGACCGCCATGATCGGCATCAGCGCGGCGACCGACGGAGTCTTCGGGGCCGCGCGGGTCGAAATGATGAGCTCATCCTTAGTATGTCTGTACATAACTGGTGCGATCCGGCTTGCCGCCGGACCGGAATCCTTTGGGATTACTGGTTTACGATCTGCTGTCCCAAGCCGGCCACGCGACCTGCGGGAACGTGCTTTTTATAAGGACGGTTCAGGAATCCGATTAGCAGGGAAAATCTGCATGAACTTATGAGGCCCGTTCATGGATCAGCAATTCATCACTGCACGTCTGTTATTGGCACAAAGCGGACATTCGGCGAGTACACGTCCATGTCCGCTTTTGAGTGAATAGCGGACATCAACGGGCGACGATCCAATGTCTGCTTTTGACCCAAAGCGGACATGGAGGCGTGCTCACTCGACTCTTGGATTCTTGCAAGTGCGCTAGTTAAATTATCCTCACCGGGAACGGGATTATTCCCGGTCGGGCGGCGCAGGCTCGGCTTTCAGAAAGGCAACCTGCGGCTCCACGCAACTCAACTACACCTTCCGGCACAAGGGGAGGCGAGGATGGCTTTGCCAGAATTTCCAGTGGAAGGTGGATGCCAGTGCGGGGCGGTACGTTATCGGCTAAAGGCCTCGCCTTTGACGGTCTACAACTGCCATTGCAAGGACTGCCAGCGCTTCACAGGAGCGGCATGGTCCATGGGGATGATCGTGAGCGACGAGGATTTCGAGGCAGCGGCAATGTCATCGCTATGGACTTTTGCGCGCACTGCCACGGCTGGCTCTGGAACGTCCCGGTGCTGCCCGGCATCAAGATGGTGCGCGTGGGCACGCTCGACAACATGGACTGGGCCGAGTCGGTCGGAAACATCTGGACGGACAGCAAAGCCGCCTGGGTGAAGATCGACCCGAAACTGGTCAATTTCCCGAAACAGGCGGTGGACCGGACGCCGTTGTTCGAGGCCTGGACCCGGCTCGATCAGGAATGAAGAACGAGCACTGAAGACGATATCGCCCTCGTGAAGCGGCAGGAGCAGAAACTGGGCTCCGGCACATGATCATGCAAATCCTGCGAATGCGTGAGCAAGCGCGCCGCAGATTGACCTTCTCTCAAGCCGTCTCCGTCAAATGTCTGTTTTTGACCCAAAGCGGACATGGCGGTAGCTATGCGATTACAACGCTCCTTTTTGACGTGAATCAAATTCGAGGTTCTCCCGCACAAACTAACATTTGAGCGCGCTTGGATCGATTGCACGCCGAAACCGCTTCGATCAGTTGCAACGCGGAGGACGAGCATGCTCAGGATCAACAAGCTTCAGTTCCTCATCAGCTTACTGACCTTTGGCATATTGGCGTGTGCAAGCGGACCGACTGCAGCCGCTGTTAGGATCGAAGGGTTGGTTCAAGCGGGCGGTGGTCCGGTGGCAAATTCAACCGTGACGCTTTGGGCCGCCAGCCCTGGGGAGCCGAGGCAGCTGGCGCAAGGAAGAGCTAACAACGATGGTCGGTTCGAGCTCGCAAGCCAAGAAACTCCTGGCGCGGATGTGATCTTGTACGTCATCGCCAAAGGCGGCGAATCCCAAGTCAACAAGGGAAGCGACGACAACCCGGCGATTGCCCTATTGTCGGTGCTGGGCAACGCGCCGCCGGGCAAGGTGGTCGTCAACGAGATGACCACCGTGGCGTCGGTATGGACGCACGCGCAGTTCCTTGACGGTAGTGCGATCAAAGGCAATCCACTTGGCCTAAAAATCGCGGCCGGCAACGTGCCGAACTTCGTCAATCTCGAGACCGGCGGGTGGGGCTCGGCCATCCAGGACACGCTCAACAGTGCCGCCACTCCCACTATGGCTAATTTCGCGACGTTAGCCACAATACTGGCCGGCTGCACGACAAAGGTGAAGCCGAATGCTTGCGATAGCCTCTTCGCAGCAACGACATCGCCTGCGGGCAAGAGACCTGCTGACACACTGGCCGCAGCCCACTTCGTGGCCCTCAATTCTGCGTATCAGCCGGAAAGGCTCTTTGCGCTGTTGGACGAATTTTATCCGGTTCCGCAAGGCAAGACCCTGCGAGCTACGTCCTACTTGCCTTACCCGGCTGGTGTGGTCCCGTCCTCGACGATTGAAGGGACGCCCATCCTGCGCGAGAAATCCGCACGCGCGTCGCCTCGCTGGCTCGAACGAGCCGTGCTGAGCCAGTGCGAGAGGCTAACGGGATAGTAGCATCGGTTGGAGAAAGATCATGGCGCAAGTGGAGGCCGGCGGAGCACTGAGCCATCTGAATCACGAGATCGTCGCGTCGCTGGACGACTTCCAAGATCCGAGCCAGGAGTGGCGCCGCCTCTTCTCGGAGCTGTTCGGAACGTTCTTCCTGGTCCTCGTGGCCGCCGGTGGCGGGATGATGGGGCAGGCCTTTCCCGGCACGATTAGCCGTGCCGCCGCAGTCGTCGCACCCGGTCTGATGGTGATGGCGATCATCCTCTTCATGGGCAAGGTGTCCGGCGCTCACCTCAATCCCGCGGTCAGCGTCGCGTTCTCGCTGCGCGGCGACTTCCCATGGCGTCGCGTGCCAGGATACGTCGTCGCGCAGTTGATCGGCGCGACGCTCGCTGCGCTGTTCCTGCACGCGGTAATCAACGTGTCGGCCAGCTACGGGGCGAATTATCCGGCGTCGGGATACTCCGCGTCCGATGCGTTCCTGATGGAGGCCGTCCTGACCCTCGGTCTCGTCAGTGTCATTCTCGGCACGGCGTCCGGCGCCCAGAACATCGGAATCCTCGGCGCGATCGGCGTCGGCGCGTACATTGCGCTCGCTGGGTTGTGGGGGAGCCCGATTTCGGGAGCGTCGATGAACCCCGCGCGCACATTCGGCCCCGACCTCGTCGCAACCGACTTCACGAGCTACTGGGTGTATGTCGCGGGCCCACTCGTGGGTGCAGTTCTCGCAGTGGGTGCAGCATGGGTGCTCCGCGGTGCCGGCGGCGGCCGCGCAGGCTCAGGTGCGGCACAGGGAACCCTTTTCACGGAAGTCGAGCACCCGGACAAGCGGTGAGGGCGCAGGCTCAAAGCTAGTCGCTGTCCTTGCTCAAAAATCAACTGGTGGAAATTTAGCGGCGACAAAGGGGTATCGTCTCGCCGACCTCGCGCCCCTTCTCTAACCACGGTTGCCGGACATGGTGAGGCTGACTAGTGAGCAGTTCATCGCGCAAATGGTGTGATCGGATGACGCGGCAAAGACCAAGAAGAGACAACTTGGCTAATGTCTGCTTTTGGCACAAAGCGGACATCGCGATTTCAGGGCGCAATGTCTGCTTTTGACCCAAAGCGGACATTGGAACCTTGCCAGTCAGAAGGCGCGGGCGATCTGAAAAGCAGCAATCAGAAAATCTGGAAGCAGTGCTATACGAGGAACAAGGTGTAACCTCGAAAGCCCATGGAGAAAAGTCAGATGGGTATCACCACGAAATTGGCGCTCGCGTCGATCCTTGCACTAGGGTTCGCGGAACCGGTGCAGGCTCAAAACCCCCAACAGGGCGACTACTACAGGTTCCAGCAGTGGACGCCGCAACAAGTGGGCCCTGCACAAGGGCGGAGAATTCGACAGGGCGATTATGATTGAATTGCTGTCGTTGCCGAGTTCCTTAACATTCACCACGCTCAATCATCCTCCTCCTGAGTAACAAACTTTCGGTTCCATCATTGACAATATGGAGGGGTACCAAAACGGAGGTGCCCATGCGCGCTCGTAGAAAACAAGAAAACCGATCCGATTGGTGGTTGACCGTGGAACACATTGGGCGGGAACTCCGAAAACTCAACCCGCCCCTTGATGTGCCACCCGGCTTGCACAGCCTATTCACAAGGGAGCGTCGTCGGGCGGGGGCGAATGCATCGAAACGACCAGGGGCGCCTAGGCGCGAACACCACGGCGATTGATTACACAGAGCCCCGCGTTGCCTCGCGCGTGACGGCGGACGCTTTCGGATTTTTGACCTTCACCCAACGCGTTGAGCGTTGCCGTCAACTGAGGCGGGCCATTCTAACTCAGTGCGCTCCTTGCGAGCGACCGTCTTGGCGGCGTACTCCGCTAAGCGCGACCAGAGCAGCGCCATCTCGAGCATAATCAAGCGGTCCCGCGCAGAGTCCATCCCGCGCGCCAGCTCGACGCACTTCGCCGCGAAGTGCCGGTACGCATCACAACTGTCCACTGGGTATGTCCCCGAATGTGGGGATGGTAGCCAATTCCCCAGAATTGTTTGGTCGGTTAGCGAACGCTATCCGGTAACAAATTAGAACAGTCTATTACGGAAATTATGCCAGCCCTGGGTGGGTACGCTCACGCAACGCATAACGCAGCCGGATATGGCAAAGCTATGCAACGTCTGTCGGCGGCTGATCCAGTTTCGCCCGCAGAGTATCCAACTTTTTGAGGAACGACTCGATGCTGTTCAATAATTCCTGACGTTCAGCTGGCGTCATTCGCTTGGAGATCATGTCGAGCCACACCAAACTCACTCTTTCTTTTAGATTGTTGATGTCCCGGACAAGCCTTTCTCGTTCAGTGGACATGGGTGTAACGGCCATCTGAGCACAAATTCGCAAACCCCGAGTGGGCGTGGCCCCGGCTCTGGGGGGAGGGTGAGGTCCGGGGCCACTAGCGCGGCCAGGCAACGACGCCCCCCAGCTGGACCGCTCATGTGGCGAGCGGAGCATCTTGCCAGAGCCCGTTCCAGCACCCAGAAGGATGAACGAGCTACTCCGAACGAGCATCGCCGACGAAATGCGGGAAGAACATCGAGCACTAAGCCAGCGCCAGTGCCGCTGCCATAGTCAGTCCAGCCATCAGGGGCCAGTAATCCGGGAAAAGTGCAGAGATTATTAGTATATCCATCGTTGCCTCCTAGGAGCGGCGCGCCCGTGCTGATCTGTTCTTAATTTCTGCGGTCGCTTTACACATCCGCCGGACGAAATCTTGTTTTTTTGAGACAGATGGCTGGTTTCGCGTGCCGCGAAAATGAAAAGGCCGGGGGTATCGGAGGCCCTTCTCCGAAGCAGCTCCCGCAGCTTCGCTATATTGGCCGCGATCCGCCGTCTTATAGTTTGATCAGTCTCAGAATGACCAACAAAATAACCGCGCCGATAAAAGCGTTGATGATCGCTCCGATCACGCCACCGCCGATTGCAACGCCGATACGCGGTAAAAGCCAGCCGGCGATCAGTCCACCGACAATGCCGACGATGATGTTGCCAATCAGCCCATAGCCGCCACCTTTGACAACCATGCCAGCAAGCCAACCGGCGACAGCGCCAACGATCAGCCAAATAATAAGCGCCTTGGCGTTCATCGCTCTTTCCTCGAATGGACGCGGATTGACTCACACTCATATTCGACGACGATTCGCCTATGGGTTTCAATCGCCGCAAGATGGAGGACCAGCGCCGAGAGGCCGCTGAGAAGGAAGCGGCTAAACGGCGTGCGACCGAAGCTCGGGTCCTTGAGGATGCCGAGCGGCTAATCGCAGCCTGGAACGAGCGCCAGGCGAAGCGAATGCCGATGCTGTTCTCGCCGACGATCGGTGCTGCCATCGCGGCGGGCTATTGGTTCCTATGGGTGCGCTGCCCAGCTTGCCGGACGATAAACGCGATTGATTTGCGCACGCTGGACCGTCATCCCGACGCGGCAGTAAGCAGTCTGATCCCCGCGCTGTCGTGCAGATCATGCCGGCCGAATGCACCGTTTGCCGAGTTGGTGCGGCTCTCGCGAACAAGCATCGCCGAAGAAATGCGGGAAGAACATCGCCGTCGCGTGTTGGGCGAGTGAGGCTTCGCGATATTGAAGAAGCCCCGGCTACTGGGTTGGGTGGGTATGGATCGCCGGGGCTTCGTGCGTGTTCCAGGCCGGCAGACCGATCCGGCCCGACAAAACGATAGCTTGGAATGGTATCTGACCAGTTAAAAGCGAAGTTTCCAGTCATATTGGAACGTAAGCACGTCGTCCGACGACGGAGTGCGCCTGACGCGCAAGCCAAGGGGCTGATTATCGACCGCACCGGCCTAGGCGAAATTCCGTGCACAGGCCGACGATTGTGGTGGACGTACGGAAAACGAGTTTTGACCCCGATTCACTGAATCCGGTATTTTGATGCAAATCAGCTAATTCGCCAAAAAGGGGGCTAAATGGGACGCGGGCCGAGTAATTTCAAACGGAGCGACGTTAGACGCGCCATAAAGGCAGTAGAAAGCGCAGGCATCGGCATTGGCCGCATTGAGGTCGAGGGTAGCAAGATAACTATCGTGCCAGCCGACGGCGAGAAGCAAACACAAGCGCAAGACAGCGATTGGGTAGACGCCGCCGAATGACGCGCATCCGGCTAAAGTACGTTCACGAATTCATAGACAGCCGCGGCAAGCCGCGCTGCGTATTCCGGCGCGCGGGATTTCCAAGCGTCACCCTGCGCGGTCTTCCTGGCTCGAAAGAATTCATGGCGGCGTACCAGCAGGCACTTGGTGCTGGCCGGATCGAGATAGGCGCAAGCCGAACGCTACCGGGCACGCTTAATGCCGCGTTGGCCGGCTACTATACGTCGCTTGCGTTTCGTGAGTTGGCGTTGGGAACGCAAAAGCTGCGCCGGCGCATTCTCGAAAGGCTGCGTGTGGCAAACGGCGACCGGCCTATGAGCGGGCTGCGCAAGGAAACCGTCATCGATTGGATGAACAAGCGCACGCCATCGTCGGCGCGACAGTTGGCGAATGCGCTTCGCGGGCTTTTCAAGTTCGCAATGAATACCGATCCGCCGTTCTGTAAGGAGGATCCGACACGCGGCATTCCCATGCCAAGGGTGAGGACTACAGAGCGTCATACGTGGACAGAAGAAGAGATCGCACGATGTGAGGCGCGGCATCCGGTTGGAACGATGGCGCGACTGGCTTTTGATTTGTTCCTCTACACCGGGCAGCGCCGCGGCGATGTAATCAGAATGGGGCGCCAGTATATTCAGAACGGCGTGCTTACGATCACGCAACAGAAAACCAAAACGCGGGTTGAGATTCCGTTGCATCCGAAATTGCAGGCGTCGATTGATGCAACGCCAAACGTGAATATGACTTTCGTCATCAACGCATTCGGCAAGCCATTCACGAACGGCGGCTTCGGCAAGCGCATGAGGAAATGGTGTGATGAGGCCGGCGTGCCGGTCGAATGCTCGGCTCATGGATTGAGAAGGGCGATTTGCCGGCGATTGGTGGAGGCGGGCGCCAACGCCTTCGACATCATGTCCATTACTGGGCATAGGGATTTGAAAGAGGTTGAGCGCTATTGCCGCGACTTCTCACGCCTGCAGCGTGCGCGCACTGCCATAGAACGGATGTGAACACCAGACTGGCTAACATTGAGAAAACTGGCTAACGAAACGGACAAACCCTTGAATGCGTTTGGTTAATTTTGGTCGTGCAAAACGAACTGGTATTCGCACCGCTTGGCGGCATTGGCGAGATCGGGATGAACCTCTCGATCTACGGTTTCGGCGACGATCGCCGGCGGCAATGGATCATCGTCGATTGCGGCGTCTCCTTCGCCTCCGAAGAGCATTTGCCAGGCATCGATCTCATCCTGCCGGACATCCGCTACCTGATCGAAGAGCGCAAAAACATTCTGGCGCTGGTGCTCACCCATGGTCACGAGGACCATATGGGCGCGCTCATCGATCTGTGGCCGCAGCTGAAAGTGCCGATCTATGCCACGCCGTTCACGGCAGCTTTATTCGAGGCCCGGCGCGCCTCTGAGCAAGGCGCGCCGGAAATTCCAGTTCAGGTCGTGCCGGTAGGTGGCCATTTGTCGATCGGTCCCTTCACGATCGATTTCATCAATGTTGCGCATTCGATTCCGGAATCGAATGCGCTCGCGATCGGTACGCCAGTCGGAACGGTGGTGCACACTGGCGACTGGAAAATCGATCCAACGCCGCCAATCGGCGGGGTGACGGACGCTGCCCGATTAACGGCGCTGGGCGACGCGGGCGTGCTGGCGCTTGTTGGCGATTCCACCAATGCGATCCGCGAAGGCCGATCGCCGTCGGAGGCCGACGTCGCCAAAACGCTCGGCGAGCTCATCCGCACCGCGCCGCGACGCGTCGCGGTGACCACCTTCGCCTCCCATGTGGGACGCCTGCGCGCCGTCGCCGATGCCGCGCGCGCGGCGGAGCGCGAAGTAGTCGTAGTCGGCCGCGCCATGGAACGGGTCGTGCAGGTCGCGCGCGAGACCGGTTATCTGGACGGCGTACAGGATTTTCGCGGCGTCGAAAGCTACGGTTATTTGCCGCCGGAAAAGGTCGTTGCGTTATGCACCGGCAGCCAGGGCGAGCCGCGCGCGGCGCTGGCTCGCATTGCCGAGGACGAGCATCCCGAGGTGACGCTGACCCGCGGCGATCGGGTGATTTTCTCGGCGCGTCCGATCCCGGGCAACGAAAAGGCGATCGCCCAGGTCATCAATGGCTTGGTGGCCCAAGGCGTCGAGGTCATTACCGACCGTACTCATCTCGTTCACGTCTCCGGTCATCCCCGGCGCGATGAATTGCGCGACATGATCAAATGGGTGCGGCCGAAAATCCTTATTCCCGCTCATGGCGAGGCGCTGCACCTGGCCGAACATGCGGAGCTCGCTCGCCGCGCTGGCGTTCCGCAGGTCCTGCTGTGCCGCAATGGCGATTTGGTCCGTTTGGCGCCCGACACTGCGGAAATAATCGATGAGCTTCCATCCGGCCGCCTTTACAAGGATGGTTCGCTCCTGATCGAGGCCGATGCGCGCACGGTCGCTGCGCGCCGGCGGCTCGGTTTCTCTGGGGTTGTCTCAGTGGCGATCGCGGTCAACGACAAAGGTGCTTTGGCCGCCTATCCCGAGGTTGAGGTCATCGGGCTGCCGGAAACCGATGCCGCTGGCACGCCGTTGGGAGAGATCGCCCGCCGCGCCGTTGACGAAACCTTCGAAACACTGCCGAAGCCGCGCCGGCGCGATCCGGATGAGCTCGCGGAAAGCCTGCGGCGCGCCGTGCGTGCCGCCATCGCCGAGCGCTGGGGCAAAAAGCCGATTTGCCACGTTCACGTTCTCGTCGTGTAGGATGCAAGGCGCTGCGCTTAAGGAGGCAAAGATTTGATCGGGCGGCTCAACCACGTCGCCATCGCTGTGCGCGATCTCGGCAGGGCCGCCGCGATCTACCGCGACGTGCTCGGCGGTGAGGTTTCGGCCGCCGTGCCGCAACCTGACCACGGCGTGAGCACGGTCTTCATCACATTGCCAAACACCAAGATCGAATTGCTCGAACCGCTGGGGGAGGGGTCGCCGATCGCGAAATTCCTCGAGCGCAATCCGGACGGCGGCATCCATCACATCTGCTACGAAGTCGACGACATTCGCGCCGCGCGCGATGCGCTAAAGGCGGGCGGCGCGCGAGTGCTGGGTGATGGCGAACCGAAGACCGGCGCTCACGGCAAGCCGGTCCTGTTTCTGCACCCCAAAGACTTTTCCGGCGCGCTCATCGAACTCGAACAGGCCTAGGACCCTAAATGCCGGTCGCCACCGCGCTCGCTATCTTTTTTTTGATCTGGTGGGTCGTGCTGTTCGCGGTTCTACCCTGGGGCATCAAGAGCCAGCACGAAGACGAAGATATCGCCCCGGGTACCGATCCCGGCGCACCGACCAAAGCCATGGTCGGATGGAAATTGCTTTGGACAACCGTCGTGGCGATGGCGATCTACGCGATCTGCTATCTCGTTTATGTGGAGCGTTGGATCACCCTCGATGGCTTAATCTCGATTTTCAATAAAGCTCGATAATCCAATTATTTAGTGATGTTTATTAGAAATTTAGTGCAGCGGTCGCACCAAAGAAAAAGCAGGGCCGATAGCCCCGCTTTGAAGATCCTCCAATGACCCGGACGCGAAACCTTTTGTTGGCGCGATCTGCGGGTGGCCCTCCCGAGACTTGGACCTCTTGATTTAGACCTTTATAGGCCACCGGCCCGTTCGCCGCGGTGGTTCGCGATCGACGGACCGGCGACGCATTCCTAGTCGATCTCGCGACCCTTGTCATCAGGCCGTGTCATCAAACTGTGTGACTGACCGCCTCGTGGGCAAATTGGCCGGACTTACGCGTGCTTAGCGGGGCGGAACCCTTGTATTTTCAGCCCGCTTGCGGCTTGACTGCGTGGCGCGATAACACAATTGCGAGAATTCATGCGCCGGTCCCGCTACTTCCTCCCGATTTTGCGTGAATCGCCGAAAGAAGCCGAAATCGCTTCGCACCGCCTCATGCTTCGCGCCGGCATGATGCGTCAGGAGGCGGCCGGCATATACGCCTTCCTGCCACTAGGCTTTCGCGCGCTGCAAAAGATCTGCGCCATCGTGCGCGAAGAGCAGGACCGCTCCGGCGCCATCGAACTGTTGATGCCGACCATCCAGCCCGCCGAACTGTGGCGCGAGAGCGGGCGCTATGAGGCTTACGGCAAGGAGATGCTGCGGATCCGCGATCGCCATGACCGCGAGATGCTCTATGGGCCGACCAACGAGGAAATGATCACCGAGATCTTCCGCAGCTACGTGCGTTCGTACAAGGATTTGCCCCTCAACCTCTATCACATTCAGTGGAAGTTCCGCGATGAAGTGCGGCCGCGTTTCGGGCTGATGCGCGGACGCGAATTCCTGATGAAGGATGCCTATTCCTTCGATCTCGACTTCGCGGGGGCCAAGCACGCCTATAACCGCATGTTCGTCGCCTATTTGCGTACTTTCGCCCGCATGGGCCTGCGATCGATTCCCATGGTTGCCGAAAGCGGGCCGATCGGCGGCAATCTCTCGCATGAATTCATCATTCTCGCCGACACCGGCGAGAGCGAGGTGTTCTGCCACAGCGACTATCTCAATTTTGAAGTGCCCGATCCTGACGTGGATTTCAACGACGTGCCCGGGCTCCAAGCGATCGTCGACAAATGGACCTCGCTTTATGCGGCTACCTCGGAGAAGCACGATGCCGGAGCGTTCGCCAAGCTCGGCGGCAAAGGCATCTCCGCCCGCGGTATCGAGGTCGGGCACATTTTCTATTTCGGCACCAAATATTCCGAGCCGATGAAGGCGGTGGTCACCGGGCCTGACGGGATCGAGCACCCCGTCCATATGGGCTCCTACGGCATCGGCCCAAGCCGGCTGGTTGCCGCCGTCATCGAAGCTTTCCATGACGAGGCTGGCATCAAATGGCCGGAACCGGTTGCGCCTTTCCGGGCGACCATCCTCAATCTCAAGCAGGGTGGGAGCGACACCGACGCTGCCTGCGAGTGGTTGTATGCTGAGCTCAGCGCCAAAGGCGTCGATACGCTCTACGACGATCTCGATGAGCGGCCCGGGGCGAAATTCGCCACCGCCGATCTGATCGGCGTTCCCTGGCAAATCCTTGTCGGGCCGCGCAGCCTCGCCGAAGGCAAAGTGGAGATAAAACATCGCGCCGACGGCAAGCGGGAACTCCTATCCCCAGCTGATGCGGTGGCGCGGCTGACCGCGTGACCCCGAAAAGTGGGGACCGGTTTTCGGGTAAGGTCATGCGCAAGCAAAATTTTGCATGAAGCTGTGCGTGGTGCAGTTTTGACGCGATTTTCTGCGGCTTGAAACCGCCAGAATCGTGTGAAACTCGGGGCGTTAGCGGGGACCCATTTTATGGCCGAGCCGACCGGCACTCATCCCTTTGCCCCTTTCGAGTGGATGCTGTCGCTGCGCTATCTGCGCGCGCGGCGCCGGGAAGGCTTCATTTCGGTGATCGCCGGGTTCTCGTTCCTCGGCATCATGCTCGGCGTGGCAACGTTGATCATCGTGATGGCGGTGATGAACGGCTTTCGCCAGGAACTTCTGTCCAAAATCCTCGGGCTCAACGGTCATCTCCTGATCCAACCGCTCGAATCTCCGCTCACCGACTACGCTGCGGTGGCTGATCGCATTGCCAAGGTCGACGGCGTCTTCCTCGCCGCGCCTTTGGTCGAGGGCCAGGCGCTCGCCTCATCGCCGTTCAACGCGTCCGGCGTGGTGGTGCGCGGCATGCTTGGCGCTGACCTGATGAAGCTGTCGCAAGTCTCGAGCAACATCAAGCAAGGCACGCTCGACGGCTTCGACAATGGTCAGGGCTTGGCAATCGGCCGGCGTCTCGCCGAACAGCTTTCGGTCCGGGCCGGTGACAACCTCACGCTGGTGTCCCCACGCGGCGCGGTGACGCCGATGGGCACGACGCCGCGCATCAAGGCTTACAAGATCGCCGCGGTGTTCGAGATCGGAATGTCGGAATACGATTCCGCCTTTGTGTTCATGCCGCTGACCGAGGCGCAGGCCTATTTCAACCGCGCCGGCGACGTCACCGCGATCGAAATCTATACCAACGATCCCGATCATATCGATCAGTTTCGCCAGCCGGTCACCGATGCCGCGGCGCGCCCGATCTACATGATCGATTGGCGGCAGCGTAACGCCACTTTCTTCAACGCTCTTCAGGTCGAGCGCAACGTGATGTTCCTGATCCTCACGCTCATCGTATTGGTGGCGGCGCTCAATATCGTCTCCGGCCTCATCATGCTGGTGAAGGACAAAGGCAGCGATATCGCAATCCTGCGCACCATGGGCGCCACCCAAGGCGCCATGATGCGGGTATTTCTCATCACCGGCGCCTCGATCGGGGTCGTAGGCACCCTCGTCGGCTTCCTGCTCGGCACTATCGTCTGCCTCAATATTGAGGAAATCCGCCACTTCCTGTCGTGGCTGACCAATACCGAGTTGTTTTCTCCAGAGCTTTATTTCCTGTCGAAACTTCCAGCCGACATGAATTTGAAGGAAACTTTGGCTGTCCTTGTGATGGCGCTCGGCCTATCATTGTTGGCGACGCTGTATCCGTCGTGGCGGGCGGCGCGGCTCGATCCTGTCGAAGCGCTGCGCTACGAGTGATCAGGCGCGATGGATGACACCACAACCATACGCCCGCCCGTGACCGCGTCAGCCAGCGCTAAAGTTCATCCGCTTGTCTTTCTGCACGGCATAAACCGGCAGTTCCATCAGGGCGATTCGACGCTCGACGTCCTCAAAAGCGCCGAACTCGCGGTCTGGCCCGGTCAGTCGGTCGCACTGGTGGCGCCCTCGGGCGCCGGCAAGTCGACGCTTCTACACATTGCCGGCCTCCTCGAACAGCCGGACGCCGGCGAAGTCTATATCGATGCGGTCGCAACCTCGCACCTGTCCGACATTGCACGCACGCGGATCAGGCGCACCGAAATCGGCTTTGTGTATCAATTCCATCATCTGCTGCCGGAATTTTCGGCGCTGGAAAACGTCATGCTGCCGCAGATGATCCGTGGCTTGTCCCGCGCTGAGGCGACAAGCCGCGCCGTCGAGCTCCTAAGCTATCTCGGCCTCAAAGAACGTCTGATGCATCGGCCGGCGGAATTATCCGGCGGCGAACAGCAGCGCGTCGCTATCGCCCGAGCAGTTGCCAACGCGCCGCGCATCCTCCTCGCCGACGAGCCGACCGGCAATCTCGACATGCACACCGCCGACCACGTTTTCGCAACGCTTAATCAGCTGGTGCGCGCGTCGGGGCTGGCCGCGATCATCGCCACCCACAATCTCGACATCGCGGGACAGATGGATCGCCGCGTCACCATCCGCGACGGGCTGGTGGTCGAACTGTCTTAAGGCGCGTCGCGGAAATCAGCGATACACGCGGTGACGGTGATGCCGGGCAAGCAGTGTCTTACCTGTGCCTGACGGCGGCACGTACATCGTGTTGGGTTCACAATAGCCGCCGGCGCCGCTCACCGCCGCGAGGCATTGCTCGTAAGTGTGAAACCCGCAATTGGTGGCCTCTAGCGCCTCGTAAAAGGCGCACCACGGACCATCGGCCTGAGCCGGCGTGATGTTCGCGCTCGTCGCAACCATGATCACCAAAAAGCAGAGCGCCGCTGTCATCGCCGCTCTCATGGCATTTTCCTTTCGCATGAATTTCAAGCAAAACGACCGGCTCGCTCGCTCATCTAGTTGAAGCAGACTTTTGGGGATGATCGGCAACAAGGCCGCGCTATTCCACAAAATGCGGATATTTGCGTCGTCCCGCCCATCCGATCAGCTGTGCAGGGAAAAAGAAGCCAGGGAGTGACCGCAGCGCCACGTCACCATTGGCGACAGATAGCACTCGAATGGCCGTGAAGCAGTCGATCTAAAGCATGATCCCGAAAAGTGGAAACCGGTTTTTCGCATCCGGTCCTGTTTAGCCCCGACCGGAGTGCAATGGACTGATGTGGAAATGTCGGGACAGGCTGTTGCGCAATTCTTCGACCGTATACGGCTTGGGCAGCACTCCGGAGCCCGGCAGGAAGCGCGCCTTCATTCCGTCGGTTATCGCGCGGCCGGTCGTGTAGAGAACTTTCAGTCGCGGCTGCAGCCTGGCTGCTGCCTTTGCCAATTCGATGCCAGCGTGGATATCGCCTTTGAGGTCGAGATCGGTGAACAGGAGTTCGACCGCATCCGAGTTTTGCAGGATAGCGAGCGCACCGGTTGGTGTGCCGGCGGACAGAACTTGGTGACCCTGTTCTTCCAGATAGGATTCGGCCAACACCCGGACCTGATCCTCATCCTCCACGACCAGCACAACCGCCATGCGCGACGCCCCCGGGCCTTTTGCCCCTTGGCTGAACGTCCAATGACTGACTTCGCGACCGGTTCCGCCATTTCAGGATTCACAGTTCGTTAAGTATCGAAGGCACCCACGCCACCGCGGACAAGTGGATGCTTGACCGAGAACAAGGAGTGAACTATGTTCTTTATATGTTCTTCCAGTTGGGTCTTGGTCAGGAGCCGGTCATGGTCCGCTCAGTTTTTGAAGAAGCAGTCGCACTCGCTTCGCTCAGTCTGTTCCTCGCCACGGTAGCGGTCTGGGCGCAGGTGCTTGGGATGCTCTAAGCGCCTTCGTCGTCATGGAGGACGATCCTAGCGTCCGGCGACGTAGCGCGGGGCCTTAGGGCGGCGCTGATTGCGCCCGTAATCCACAAGCGCGCGCCGCCCACGGGTGTCCCAATGGACAGCGTCGTTTGTGATCCCGCATGGTTGTTCGGGCGAGTCGCCATCGCCGTTCCTATCAGAGGCGCGACCAGTTTTTCGAAAAAGCAGAGGATCTCGGGCTCCGCGGACGATATTTGATGCCAGCTGAACCGGCTTTTGTGCATTTGCACGTTCACTCGTCCTATTCGCTCCTTGAAGGCGCGCTGACGATCGCACGCCTCGCCGAGCTCGCAAAAAAAGATCGGCAGCCGGCGCTCGCCTTGACCGACACCGACAATATGTTCGGTGCGCTCGAATTCTCGGAAAAGCTCGCCGGCTCTGGCATTCAGCCAATCGTCGGCTGCGCCTTGGCGGTCGATTTCGGCGACGTGGAAACGCGCAATGTCGAACACAATTGGCCGCGCCTTGTCGTGCTTGCTGCCGACGAAGAGGGCTATCGCAGCCTGATGCGGCTATGCTCGCGCGCGTACCTCGAAACCGGCGCGCAAGAACGCCCGCACATCAAGATTGCGTGGCTTGCCGGCGAAACCGAAGGCTTGATCGCGCTATCCGGCGGACCAAACGGTCCGCTCGACGGCGCCATTGTCGCCGGACAAAATGCAGTGGCGGTCTCGCGCTGCGAAAGACTGCAGGAGCTATTCGGCGATCGTCTCTACATCGAATTGCAGCGCCATGGCATGGCGAGCGAGAAAATTGCGGAGCCGCAGCTCGTCGATCTCGCTTATGCGCGCGGTCTGCCGCTGGTGGCTGCCAACGAGCCGTTCTTCGCCAGCCGCGACGATTACGAAGCGCACGATGCACTCCTGTGCATTGCCGAGGGTAAGCTCATCGCCGACGGCGATCGCCGCCAGTTGACCGCCGAACATCGTTTCAAGACCCGCGCCGAGATAGCGGCTCTGTTTGCGGATTTGCCGGAGACGCTGGCGACGACAGTGGAAATTGCGCAGCGCTGCGTGTTTCGCCCTCATAGCCAGGCGCCGATCCTGCCGCGCTTCGCCTCAGGTCGAAACGAGCGCGCCGCGATGGTGGGCGAAGCCAAAGGTCAGCAGGGTCAAGCGCAAGAGGCGGAAGAGGCGCAAGAGGCGCAAGAGCTGCGCCGTGCCGCTCGGTCGGGATTGGAGCGGCGCTTGCAGCGTTACGGCACCGCGCCAGGCCACAGCGTCGAGGATTACAACGAGCGGCTCGAATTCGAGCTCGGCGTCATCGTCAACATGCACTATGCCGGCTATTTCCTCATCGTCGCCGATTTCATCCAATGGGCGAAGGCGCAAGACATTCCGGTCGGCCCGGGGCGTGGCTCGGGCGCGGGCTCGCTGGTGGCTTACGCACTCACCATCACTGATCTCGATCCGATCCGCTTTGGCCTCCTGTTCGAGCGCTTCCTCAATCCGGAGCGCATTTCAATGCCGGATTTCGACGTCGATTTCTGCCAGGACCGGCGCGACGAGGTCATTCGCTACGTGCAGGAGAAATACGGGCGCGATCAGGTCGCGCAGATCATCACCTTCGGCACGCTGCAGGCGCGCGGCGTCTTACGCGACGTCGGCCGGGTGTTGCAGATGCCCTATGGCCAGGTCGATCGCTTGTGCAAGCTTGTGCCGCAGAATCCGGCCAATCCGATTTCACTCGGCCGCGCCATCGAAGACGAGCCGCGATTACAGGCCGAACGGGACCGCGATCCCGTGACGCGCCGAGCCTTCGACATCGCGCAAAAGCTCGAAGGTCTCACCCGGCACGCCTCGACCCACGCCGCCGGCATCGTGATTGGCGATCGGCCGCTCACCGAACTGGTGCCGCTCTATCGCGATCCGAAGTCGCTGATGCCGGTGACCCAGTTCAATATGAAATGGGTAGAGCCCGCGGGGCTGGTGAAATTCGATTTCCTTGGCTTGAAAACGCTCACGGTGCTCGATCGCGCCGTCAAGCTCGTGCGCCGACGTGGCATCGAAATCGATCTGTCCAATCTGCCGCTCGATGACGCGCAAACCTATCAAACATTGGCACGCGGCGAGACGGTCGGCGTGTTCCAGGTGGAAAGCGCGGGCATGCGGCGCGCGCTGATCGATATGCGCCCCGACCGATTCGAGGATCTGATTGTGCTGGTGGCGCTGTATCGACCAGGCCCGATGGCGAACATTCCGACATATTGCGCGCGCAAGCTCGGCCACGAACGCACTGATTATTTGCATCCCAAGCTCGAGCCCATCCTGAGAGCGACCTACGGGATCATCACCTATCAGGAGCAGGTGCAGCAGATTGCGCGCGATCTGGCCGGCTACAGTCTAGGCAAGGCCGACATTCTCCGTCGCGCCATGGGCAAGAAAGACCGAAAGGAGATGGCGGCGCAACGCGACAGTTTCGTCGCCGGCGCGGTCGCGCGGAGTATCGGACGCGCGGATGCGGAAGTCATTTTCGACACGTGTGCGAAATTCGCCGAATACGGCTTCAATAAATCGCATTCGGCGCCGTACGCGCTGCTCACGTATCAGACCGCCTATATGAAGGCCAATTACCCGGTCGAGTTCATGGCCGCTTCCATGACGCTCGATATGGGCAATACCGACAAGCTTGCCGAATTTCGCGATGAGGCCGAGCGGCTCGGCATCAAAGTCGAGCCGCCGTCGGTTAATCGCTCGGGCGTCGAATTCGAGGTCGAAGGCGACACCATCCATTACGCTTTGGCCGCATTGCGCGGCGTCGGCCGCCAAGCGGTCGAAAGCATCGTCGCGGCGCGGGGCGAGCGCGCGTTCGGCGACCTTTCCGATTTCGGCCGCCGTATCAATCCGCGCGCGGTCAATAAGCGCGTGCTGGAAAGCCTCGCCGCCGCCGGCGCGTTCGACTGCATCGAGCCAAACCGCGCCCGCGCCGCTGCGGCGGTGGATGCGATTCTGGCCACCGCGCAGCGCACGCAAGACGACACGGCGCGCGGCCAATCGGAGCTTTTTGCCGGCGCCGCGTCGCATTCCTCGATTGTGTTGCCGGCGCTTGAGCCTTGGCTGCCGGCGGAGCGCTTGCAGCGCGAATATGAAGCGGTCGGCTTCTTTCTGAGCGGGCATCCGCTCGACGATTATGCGGCGGCGCTCAAGCGGTTGCGGGTGCAGTCATGGGCGGAGTTCGCGCGCGCGGTCAAAACCGGTGTGGGCGCCGGCCGAGTCGCCGGTACCGTGGTGTCGCGTACCGAGCGGCGCACCAAGAGCGGCAGCAAGATGGGCATTATCGGCCTGTCGGATCCGAGCGGGCACTACGAGGCGGTGCTGTTTGCCGAAGGCCTCGCGCAATATCGCGACCTTCTTGAGCCCGGCACTGCTGTGCTTCTCTTCCTCACCGCCGAAGTGCAGGGCGACGAGGTCCGCGCGCGCATTCAATCGGTCGAGCCGCTCGACGAGGCGGCGGCGAGGATGCAGCGCGGTTTGCGGGTCTTTCTGCGCGATCCCACCCCGCTTGCCGGCGTGGCGCGTCGGCTCGAACCCTCGCAAAAAGCGCCGGGCGGCAATGGCGGCGAGACGGGCGACGGCGAGGTCAGCGTGGTGCTTTTGTTGCAGAACGGCAGCGAGGTCGAAGTCAAGCTGCCGGGGCGATTTAAGGTGTCGCCGCAGATCGCTGGCGCGATCAAGGCGGTTTCCGGCGTGGTTACTGTCGAGGCGCTGTAACGCGAGCATTGTTGCACCCGCGCCGCAGTGCCTATATAAGCGCGGCCAACCTCACACGCGGACCTTGGCTTTAAGCCGTCCGGTGTCCGGCCCCAAAACGGGTTGGGCTCACGGTCCGCGGCGGATCAACCGGAGAAAACCCCTATGGCGCTGCCAGATTTCAGCATGCGCCAGCTGTTGGAAGCTGGCGTGCATTTCGGCCATCAGTCCCATCGTTGGAACCCGAAGATGTCGGAATACATCTTCGGCACTCGCAACAATATTCACATCATCGATCTGACGCAGTCAGTGCCGATGCTGCATCGCGCCTTGCAGGCGATCAGCGATACGGTCGCGGAAGGCGGCCGCATCCTGTTTGTCGGCACCAAACGCCAGGCGCAGGACGCGATCGCCGAAGCGGCCAAGCGCTCGGCGCAGTACTACGTCAATTCGCGCTGGCTTGGCGGCACCCTGACCAACTGGAAAACCGTATCGAATTCGATCAAGCGGCTGCGCGCGCTCGAGGAAATGCTCGGCTCGAACGAGGCCCAAGGCTATACCAAGAAGGAGCGGCTGACGCTCCAGCGCGAGCGCGACAAGCTCGACCGGGCGCTCGGCGGCATCAAAGACATGGGCGGTCTTCCGGATCTCGTCTTTGTCATCGACACCAACAAGGAAGACATTGCGATCAAAGAAGCGCAGCGGCTCGGCGTTCCGGTCGCCGCCATCGTCGACACCAATTGCGATCCAGACGGCATCAGCTACGTCGTTCCTGGCAATGACGATGCCAGCCGCGCCATCACGCTGTATTGCGATCTCGCCGCTAAAGCTGCGATCGACGGAATTTCCCGCGCGCAAGGCGCGCAGGGCATTGACATCGGCGCCCAAGTCCAACCGCTGGCCGAAGAAGTGCCGGCGGCCGAGAACAAGCTCGGCTTCGAACCATTGTCGGGTCCGCGCGGCGTCGCCGACGATCTCAAGAAGCTTCCTGGCGTGTCGCCGGCGATCGAAAAGCAGCTTAACGATCTCGGCATTTTCCACTTCCAGCAGATCGCGGAATTGTCGTCCACTGCCGCGCACAATGTCGGCGAAGAGGTCGGATTGCCCGGCCGCGTGGAAAGTTGGATCGCCAAAGCCAAGGAATTGACGGCCGAGGAAGTGTAAAGGCGATTTTCGATGACTAATGTCAGCGCAGCCATGGTGAAGGAGCTCCGCGATCAGACCGGAGCCGGGATGATGGATTGCAAGGCCGCGCTCGCCGAGACCGGCGGCAACCTCGAAGCGGCGGTCGATTGGCTGCGCAAGAAAGGCCTCTCCAAGGCCGCCAAGAAGGCTGGCCGTGTCGCGGCCGAAGGACTTGTCGGCGTCGCCGTGAAAGCCACCAAAGGGATTCTGGTCGAGGTCAACTCGGAAACCGATTTCGTCGCGCGCAACGATCTGTTTCAGGGACTGGTGAAAATGATCGCCGACGTCGCGCTCGACGCCAGCGCGAATGTCGAGAAAATTCTGGCGGCCAAGGCCGGTAACATCACCATCAACGAAGCGATTGCCGACACCATCGCCAAGGTCGGCGAGAATATGCACCTGCGACGCGCCGCCGAACTATCAGTCGGCAAAGGCGCGATAGCGAGCTACGTGCACAATGCCGTGAGCGACGGCCTGGGCCGGATCGGCGTGCTCGTCGCGCTCGAATCGGCCGGCAAGAACGATGAACTGAAAGCCTTCGGCCGCATGGTGGCAATGCATGTCGCCTCGGCCAATCCGCGGGCCATCGACCCGGGTGGGCTCGATCCGGCCGCCATCGCCCGCGAGAAGGCCGTCCTCGCCGACAAGGCCAAGGCGCAAGGCAAGCCCGCCAATGTCATCGAAAAGATCGTCGAGTCCGGTCTGAAGACCTACTACAAAGAGGTTTGCCTGTTGGACCAGAGCTTCATCTTCGACGACAAAAAGACGATTGCCCAGGCGGTGAAGGAAGCCGAATCCAAGGCCGGCGGGCCGATCAGGATCGCCGGCTTTGTCCGGTTTGCTCTCGGCGAGGGCATTGAACGGCCGCCCGCGCACTAGGGTAGTGGACCCACAGTAGTGGACCCACAGTAGTGGACCCAGAGTAGTGGACCCAGAGTAGTGGACCCGCTTGGGTCCGGCCCGGCGGCGGGTGGACGATGGGGTTTCGCTTGCGAATGCGTTAGCCGTATTCTTACGAGAATCGGCCACGACGAGGGGCGCGACATCTCAATGGCGAAACCGAAATACCGGCGCGTGATCGTCAAATTATCCGGCGAAGCGCTGAGCGGCCCAGAAAAATTCGGCATCCATCAACCGACCATCGAGCGTTTTGCCGCTGATCTCGTCGCCGCGCACCGGCTCGGCATCGCTCTCGGCGTCGTGGTCGGCGGCGGCAATGTCTTGCGCGGCGCGAAAGTCTCCGAAGATGGTCTCTCCCGGCCGACCGCGGACGCGATGGGCATGCTCGCCACCGTCATGAACGCGCTGGTTCTGGAAGCGGCGATCGAGCGCGCTGGCGTCAGCACACGTGCAATGTCGGCGCTCGCCATGCCGCAGGTGTGCGAAACTTACGAGCGGCAGCGGGCGCTGCGCCATTTGGAAGACAATCGCATCATCGTATTCGCCGGTGGCACCGGAAATCCGTACTTCACCACTGACACGACAGCCATTCTGCGCGCCGCCGAGATGCAGTGCGATGCCGTTCTCAAAGCCACCGACGTCGACGGCGTCTATACTGCAGATCCGAAACATGATCCCAAGGCCAAGCGATTCGAGCATCTCGACCATCAGGAAGCCATGGATCGGCGCCTCAAGATCATGGACGCGACCGCGTTCGCGCTTGCTCAGGAAAACCGTATGCCTATCATCGTATTCTCGATCCGCGAGCAAGGCGCGATCGAGAACGTCTTGTGCGGAAAAGGACACTTCACGACCGTCGGTTAGCGCTTGCCCGCGCTGGGACAAGGCGCGACCAAAAGCAGTAGACACGGCCCCGCGGGAATGACCGCGGACGGATGCGGGCAGAGGATGCCAACGGAGGGTGCCAGGAGGGTACCATGGCTACGACGACATTCGATATGAACGATTTAAAGCGCCGCATGCAGGGCGCGATCGCCGCGCTCAAGCAAGAACTGTCAGGCCTGCGTACCGGGCGCGCGTCGACCGCCTTGCTCGATCATGTGCAGGTTGAAGCCTACGGTACGCATATGCCGCTCAACCAGCTCGCCACGATCAGCGTGCCAGAGCCGCGGCTCCTTAATGTCCAGGTCTGGGACCGCTCCATGGTTCACGCTGTCGAAAAAGCGATCTCGGCGGCCAATCTCGGATTGACGCCATCCACCGAGGGGCAGGTCCTGCGCCTGCGCATTCCCGAACTCAACGAAGAGCGCCGGCGCGAGATCGTGAAGGTTGCGCATAAATACGCCGAGGGCGCGCGCGTGGCGGTGCGTCACGTTCGCCGCGACGGGCTCGATCTTCTGAAGAAACTCGAAAAGGATCACAAGATCAGCGAGGACGAGCACAATCGGCAGCACGACGAGGTGCAAAAGGCGACCGATTCAACGATTGCCGAAGTCGAGAAGCTCCTCGCCGCAAAGGAAAAGGAGATCATGACGGTTTGAGCGACGCAGCAATATCGACAAACAAGGTGACGGAGCCGCTCGCCGACGGCGGCGACTTCGATGTGCCGCGACACGTTGCCATCATCATGGACGGGAACGGCCGCTGGGCCGCGGCACGCGGCTTACCACGCGTGGAGGGCCATCGACGCGGCGTCGAAGCATTGCGCAAAACGGTGCGCGCCGCGAGCGAACTTGGCATTTCGGTGCTGACGATTTTTTCCTTCAGTTCCGAGAACTGGTCGCGGCCGCCGTCGGAGGTTCGTGATTTACTGACACTCCTGCGCCGCTTCATCCGCAATGACCTGGTCGATCTGCACAAGAGCAATGTGCACGTGCGGGTCATTGGCCAGCGCGACGGCTTAGCCGCCGATATTCGCGGGCTTCTTGAAGAAGCCGAAGACCTGACCAAGCACAACGACGGTCTGATGCTCGTCGTTGCTTTCAATTATGGCGCGCGGCAGGAAATCGCGCGCGCAGCGCGGCGGCTCGCTCTCGAAGTGCTTGCGGGCCGCCTTGCGGCGGATGACATCACGCCGGAGCTCTTGGCGCGTCATCTTGACGAGCCGGATCTGCCGGACCCCGATGTAATCATCCGCACCAGCGGCGAGCAGCGCTTGTCGAATTTCTTGCTCTGGCAGGCAGCTTATAGCGAGCTCGTCTTCGTGCCGATCAATTGGCCCGATTTCGATCGCGCCGCACTTGAGGGTGCAATCGCCGAATACCGTCGGCGTGAGCGGCGTTTCGGCGGATTGATCGCGCAGACGGCATCGTGAACATTCCAAACCCGGCGCCAAAGCGGCACGACGGCGGCTCGGGCGAAAACACAAAGGCCGATCCAATCGACACACAAAATTTTCTCCGCCGCACCGCGTCGGCGTTGGTGCTGGCGCCGCTCGCGATTCTGGCGGCGTATCTGGGCGGCTGGATCTTCGCCGCAGTCTGCGCAGCGACCGCGACGCTGGTCCTTTGGGAATGGAGCGCACTGACGCGTAGCGACGACCGGCTCATTCTAGCGGCGGGATTACCGGCATTGCTGGCTGCCGCCATCAGCGCCGAGGTAGGAGCGCCGGACGTTGCGATTGCCGTTACAGCCGCCGGCGCATTCATCGCAGCGATCGCGATGACAGCGCTGCCGCACCGCGACCGCCCAACCAATGCGGCCGGATGGGCCGCGGCCGGCATCCTTTATGCGGCGATCGTGGCGATCTGTCCCATTCTGCTCCGCCAGGACCCGCAGATGGGTTTCGCGGCGCTTTTATTCTTGTTCGCAACTGTCTGGTCTACCGACGTTTTTGCCTATTTGGTCGGCCGCAAAATAGGCGGTCCACTGCTGTGGCCGCGCTTGAGTCCGAAAAAGACCTGGGCCGGGGCGGTCGGGGGTTTGGCCGGGGGGGTTGTCGCCGGTTCCATCGTGGCCTATGCGAGCGCAGGGACCCACCTGGGGACCGGCGGCGTTCTAGCCCTGATCCTGTCGATTGCCGCCCAGGCCGGAGATCTTCTTGAGTCCGCGGTCAAGCGACGGTTTGGTGTTAAGGACGCGAGCGCGCTCATCCCCGGCCACGGCGGAGTGATGGATCGCGTCGATGGTTTGCTGGTCGCTGCCTTGGTCGCGGTTTTGATTGGCGTCTTGCACGTCAATATGGCCACGCCCGCTGGAGGCCTGTTGCTATGGTAGCCGCGTAATGGTTCGCGCAATCAAACAAAAACAGGCGATGGCGAAGGCTGTGCCGCTGCCGTTGCCGCGAACAGTCACTTTACTGGGCGCGACCGGCTCGATCGGCTCGAGTACTGCGGACTTGCTGCGCCGCGATCCGGACCGTTATGCCGTCGAAGCGGTGACGGCGCATCGCGATGCCAGCGCGCTGTCACGTCTCGCCCGCGAACTTAACGCGCGTTTCGCAGCGGTCGCCGACCCGGCGGCCTATAGCGATCTCAAATCTGAACTCGCCGGCTCAGGCATCGAGGCCGCCGCCGGCGTAGCCGCGATCATCGAGGCCGCACAGCGGCCCGCCGACTGGGTTATGGCGGCGATTACCGGTGCGGCAAGTCTTGCGCCGACGCTGGCGGCCGCCGAACGCGGCGCCACGGTCGCGCTTGCCAACAAAGAGTGCCTGGTTTGCGCGGGCGCGCTGTTCATGCGGCGCGCCGCAGCCAAGGGCGCGACCGTCTTGCCAGTCGATTCGGAGCACAACGCTATTTTCCAAGCGCTTAGTGCCGGACGGCGCGAGGACATCCGCCGCATCGTGCTCACGGCGTCCGGCGGTCCGTTCCGTACTTGGCCGCTCGAGGCGATCCGTAAAGTTACGGTCGAACAGGCCTTGAAGCATCCGACGTGGTCGATGGGCCCCAAAGTGACGATCGATTCAGCGACACTGATGAATAAGGGCCTTGAACTGATTGAAGCGCATCACCTGTTCGCGTTGGGGCCGGACGAACTCGACGTCCTCGTCCATCCGCAGTCGATTGTTCATGGGCTTGTGGAATTTCGCGATGGCTCCGTGATCGCCCAATTGGGCTCACCGGATATGCGGATTCCCATTTCGCATTGCCTGGCCTGGCCGATTCGGATGGGCACGCCCGCGCCGCGACTCGATTTGGCGCAACTCGGCAGTCTGAGCTTCGAAGAACCCGACCTGCGACGATTTCCCGCGCTTGCCATCGCGCGGCGCGCGCTCGCGGCCGGCGGTGCGGCACCGACCGTGCTTAATGCCGCCAATGAGGTCGGCGTTCACGAATTCGTCAGTGGGCGGCTGAGTTTTTGCGGCATCCCGGCCTTGGTGGAGGCGACTTTGGATGCCACCCAACGCCGCGGGGAAACCGCCGAGCCGGCCTCTGTTGAGGAGGCTCTCGGCATTGACCATAATGCTAGAAGGCTGGCCATGGACCTCTTGCCCGAAATTGCCGCAATGGCATGTTAGCGCTAGCAAATCTGGCGGGGGCATAGGGGATTTTCGGACCAATAATGGGGTCTTTCTTGCTTTCACATATCCACGCGCTGGGGGGAGGGGTGGCCGGCTACGTCGTCCCTTTTCTATTCGTCCTAAGCCTAGTGGTATTTTTCCACGAACTGGGCCACTTCCTGGTCGCGCGGCTATGCGGCGTGCGAGTTTTGACATTTTCGATCGGGTTTGGTCCGGAGCTCGCCGGCTTCAATGATCGTTACGGCACGCGCTGGAAGATCGCCGCGATCCCACTCGGCGGCTATGTGAAGTTCTTTGGCGACGAGAATGCCGGAAGCATTCCGGATGCACCGCGTTTGCAGACGATGAATGCCGGCGAGCGCGCGCTCAGTTTCCATTTCCAGCCGGTGCTCAAACGGGCCGCTATTGTCGTCGCCGGGCCGTTGGCGAATTTCCTTCTGGCCATAGTGATCTTTGCCGCAATTTTCATGGTCTACGGCAAGCAGACCATGAGTGCGCGAGTGGACGCGATTCAAGCCGATAGCGCTGCCGCCACGGCGGGCTTCGAAGCGGGCGACATCGTTTTGGCGATCGATGGCCAGAAAATCGATAATTTCGCCGATATGCAGCGGATCGTGAGCGATAGCGCCGGTCGCACGCTTACGGTCCAGATCGACCGCAACGGCTCACAGCTCACCCTCAAAGCGACCCCGACGCTCAAAGAGGTCAAAGACAATTTCGGCAATGTGCATCGGATTGGGATTCTCGGCATCAGCCGGTCGATGGCGCCCGGGGACGTGAAGTTCGAGGCGGTTTCTCCTGCACAGGGGATTTGGCTCGGGGCTCAAGAGACCTGGTTCGTGGTTGACCGCACGCTGAGTTATATCGGCGGTGTCATTGTCGGCCGCGAAGCCGCCGATCAGCTCGGCGGACCGATCCGAATCGCCCAAATCTCGGGTCAGGTGGCAACCATCGGTTTTGCCGCGCTCATTCATCTGGCGGCGGTGCTTTCGGTGTCGATCGGGCTGCTCAACCTGTTTCCGATCCCGCTCCTGGATGGCGGTCACCTTTTGTTCTATGCGATCGAGGCTGTGCGGGGACGGCCGCTGTCGGAACGCGCCCAGGAGGTTGGTTTTCGCATTGGTCTGGCGATCGTCGTCATGCTGATGATATTTGCAACTTTCAACGACATCGTTCATCTGACGACGTCCTAGAGCGTCAAATTGGGTGAGGCAGTCTCGCGACTGAGGGGTCGCCGGTTGGGGGGGAAAGAATGGCAAAGCAACCAACAGAGATTCGATCGCGCGCAAGGAGAACCGCGGAGCAGTAACCCGCCACTGGGGGCGGCCACGAGGGGTAAAGGGCGCTTTGCGCATGAATATGTCTGTGCGGGTAAGACGAGGGCTGATCATCGCCAGCCTGCTCGGGGGGGGTCTCGTCGGCTTGTCGCCTGGCGTGGTCGCGACGGCACGGGCTGAGACCGGGCTCACCGCGAGTTCAATCGTGGTCGAAGGCAATCGCCGGGTCGAGGCCGACACGGTCCGCTCGTATTTCAAACTGGCGCCCGGTGAGCGACTCGACGCCGCCAAGATCGATGCGGCGCTCAAAGCGCTTTACGGCACCGGCTTGTTCCAAGACGTCCGGATAAGCCAGTCCGGCGGCAAGCTGATCGTCACCGTGGTCGAGGCGCCGGTGATCAACAAGATTGCTTTCGAAGGCAATCGCCGGATCAAGGACGAGCAGGCACTTCAAGAAATCCAATCCAAGGAGCGCGGGTCGCTGTCGCGCGCCGCGGTGCAAGCCGACGTCCAGCGCATCATTGAAATATATCAGCGCAATGGACGGTTCGACGTCTCGGTAGTGCCAAAGATAATCGATCGGCCGAATAATCGCGTCGATCTCCTGTTCGAGATCAACGAGGGCGAAAAAACCGGCATCAAATCTCTTGTTTTCGTCGGCAACAACGCCTATTCGGCCTGGCGCCTGAAGGAAGTCATCAAGACCTCTGAATCTACTTTTTTGAGCTTCCTGCAAACGACCGACGTCTACGATCCGGACCGCATTGAAGCCGATCGCGATCTGATCCGGCGCTTCTATCTCAAGCACGGTTATGCCGACGTGCAGGTCGTTTCAGCGACTGGCGTCTACGATCCGGCTCGGAAGGGCTTCATCGTCACCTTCACCATCGAGGAAGGACCGCTCTATCACTTCGGCGCCATCGACATTCAGTCCAATGTCCGCGCCGTCAACGCGCAAGCGCTGCGGCCAGTTTTGCGCATGGCGGCCGGTCAGATTTACAACGGCGAGGCGGTGGAAAAAACCGTCGAAGATATGACCATCGATCTGGCGCGGCGCGGCTATCCGTTCGGCCAGGTGCGCCCGCGCGGCGACCGCAATCCCACGACGAGAACAATCGGTGTGCTCTTCGTCGTCGACGAAGGCACGCGCGCCTATATCGAACGCATCAACATCCGCGGCAATATCCGCACCCGCGACTATGTGATCCGTCGCGAATTCGACATCAACGAGGGCGATCCGTACAACCGCGCCCTGGTCGATCGCGCCGAACGGCGTATCAAAAATCTAAACTACTTCAAGAGCGTCAAAGTCACCAACGAGCCGGGCTCCGCGCCCGATCGCGTTGTCATCAATGTCGATGTCGAGGAGCAGCCGACCGGCGACTTCTCGGTCCAGGGCGGCTACTCGACCGCCAACGGCTGGCTGGCGGAAGTTTCGGTAACCGAACGCAACCTTTTGGGCACCGGGCGCTTTGCCCGGGGTTCGGTGACCTACGGCCAATTTGTTCGCGGGATCGAGCTCAATTATGCCGAGCCGTATTTTCTCGACTACCGATCGAGCATGGGCGTCGACCTGTTCGCGAAGGAGACGTTCGCCAGCAGCTTCCTCTCATACGGCACGGAATCGTACGGCGGTACGTTGAAATGGGGACTGCCGCTGCGCGAAGACCTCGGCTTCCAATTGCGCTATTCAGCCTTCGAACAGAAAATCACGCTGCCGAGTACTTTGGATAGCTGCAACAACCTCAATCCGGATCTGGTGTCGACTTTTCCGGTGCCGAATGCGATTGGCGTGAATAGCATATCGGGACTAAACCCAGTATTTCCCTCTGGCACCGATAATTGCTTTGCGCTTGGACAGGCCTCGCTCCCGGTTCGCGTCGAGCTTGGGTTCGGAGCTTATCTGACCTCCATTCTCGGCTATGGGCTTGTCTACAACTCGCTCGACAACAACAAACTGCCGACCAGCGGCATTTACGTCAGCTTCGGTCAGGATTTTGCCGGTGTTGGCGGCGATGTGTCGTACCTGCGCACCAATGTGGACGTGCGCGCCTACTACGAGATCGTCTCCGACCTTGTCAGCATGGTGCATTTGCAGGCCGGCGACATGTACGGGTTCAAGAACTGCCCGGTCGCGAACACCTGTGCGACGGGCAACGACTACATCCGCTTGCTCGATGACTTCAAGATGGGGCCGAATCTGGTGCGCGGCTTTCAGCCAGCCGGCATCGGCCCGCGCGACATCACGCCAGGAACGAGTAACGACGCGCTCGGCGGCACGATGTATTGGGGCGCCAGCTTGGAAATGCAGTATCCACTCTATTTCCTGCCCAAGGACAGCGGCTTCCGCGGCGCCATATTCGTCGATTCCGGATCGGTGTGGGGCTACCGGGGTGAGACCGCGAATGCGGCAACGGGCGAAATCAACGGCGTGATCACCGCGACCAATCCCGGTGTTACACCACCGAACACCGGGACCTTCTTCTGCCAGTGCGCCATGCAATTCGCCGACACTCCGGCGGTGCGCGCTTCCGCCGGCGCCAGCATTCTCTGGGATTCGCCGTTCGGGCCGCTGCGCTTCGACTTCGCGTATCCATTCCTAAAGCAAGGCTACGACCGCACCCAATTCTTTGCCTTCGGCGGCGGCACGAAATTCTGATCGCGGCCTAAGATGACGCCGGCGACATGCGGGATTTTGTTATAGCGGAGTGCGAACTCACGACCGGCGCGATCGCCGCCTTGACCGGCGCCAAGCTCCGCGCGGGTGATCCGGCCGACCGCCTAATCCGCAACATCGCGCCGCTCGATACCGCCGGCGCATCCGACATCAGCTTTCTGGAAAATTCGAAATATGCTGGCGAGCTGTCGACCACCCGCGCCGGCGCCTGCTTGATCGCGCCACGCTTTGTGGAGCAGGCGCCGCGTAACCTTGTGGTGTTGGAGACGGCGCAGCCGTACCCCGCCTTCGTTTCCGTCACTCGCAAATTATTCGCCAATGTGCTGCGCCCGTCATCGCTATTCGCCACAACCGGACATGCTGCGAGCGCGCAGATTGATCGTACCGCGCGGCTCGAAGCAGGCGTGACGGTCGATCCGTTCGCGGTGATCGGACCGCGCGCCGAGATCGGTGCCGGCACGCTCATTGGGCCCGGCGTGGTGATCGGTCCCGACGTGCGCATCGGGCGGCAATGCGCAATCGGCGCGCATGGCTCGATCCTCCACGCCTTGATCGGCGATCGCGTGATCATCCATCCGGGCGTGCGCATCGGTCAGGACGGTTTCGGCTTTTTGCCGTCACGGCAGGGCCATCAGAAAATTCCGCAAACGCGCCGCGTGATCATCCAGGACGACGTCGAGATCGGCGCCAATAGCACGATCGACCGGGGCGCCACTCGTGACACGGTCATCGGCGAGGGAACCAAGATCGACAATCTCGTCCAAATCGGACACAACGTTTCCATTGGCAGGCATTGCCTGATTGTCTCGCAAGTCGGCATATCCGGCAGTGTGACAGTCGGCGATTTCGCCGTTTTGGCCGGGCAGGTTGGCATTGCCGATCATCTGACGATCGGCGACGGTGCAATCCTCGGGGCGAAGGCCGGGGTCATGTCCAACGTTCCCGCAGGCGCCCGTTGGGGCGGCTTTCCGGCGGAGCCTGCGATCGATTGGAAGCGCGGCCAGGCCATCGTCCGGCGCCTGGTCCGACGCTCCAAGGCGCAACGCAAGGACGATGGTGGTGAGGGCAGCGAAGAATGAGCGGCGAGACCCTCGAGATTTCAGATATCCGCGAAATCTTGCGGCTGCTGCCGCACCGCTATCCCTTTGTGATGATCGATCGGATCATCGACATCCGCGGCGAGGATCACGGCATCGGCATCAAAAACGTCACTTTCAACGAGCCGCAGTTTCTTGGTCACTTTCCCGATAATCCGGTCATGCCCGGCGTGCTTCTGATCGAGGGCATGGCGCAGACCGCGGGCGTGCTGTGCCTGCGCCAGATGGATGAGGCGACGCGGAAAAACGCGGTGTTCTACTTTCTCACGATCGACAAGGCCAAATTCCGCAAGCCGGCCGTGCCGGGGGACACCATCGCCTATCACGTCGACAAGATCGCGCGTCGCCGCAACATGTGGTGGTATCGCGCCGAAGCCAAAGTCGGCGATGCGCTGATTGCCGAAGCTGAAGTCGGCGCCGTCATCACCGAGGCTTAGATGGCGATCGACCCGACCGCGCGCGTGACCGACGGCGCGCGCATTGGCGAATCCGTCGAGATCGGACCTTATTGTCTGGTCGGCCCGCAGGTCGAGCTTAAGCGCGGCGTTCGCCTTGTCGGTCACGTCAACGTCACCGGCGTCACGACGATCGGTGAGGACACGATCGTCTATCCGTTCTCTTCGCTCGGGACGCCGCCGCAATCGATCCATTATCGTGGCGGCGCAACGCAGCTCGTGATCGGCGCGCGATGCGAATTGCGCGAGGGCGTCACCATGAATACCGCAACGGAAGGCGGCGGCGGCGTCACGCGCGTGGGTGATCGCTGCTCGTTCATGGTCGGCAGCCATGTCGGACATGATTGCAGCGTGGGCGACGACGTCACCTTCGCCAATAATGTCGTGCTCGGCGGTCATGTCAGCGTTGGTGATTTCGCCTTCCTCGGCGGTCACGTCGCTATCCACCAATTCGTGCGCATCGGCGAAGGCGTGATGATGGCGGGAATGTCGGCGGCACGCGACGACATCATTCCGTTCGGATTCGCGCTTGGGCAAACCGGCGCGCTGGTCGGCTTGAATGTGGTGGGATTGCGCCGGCGCGGCGCGACTCGTGCCGATATGCATCGCCTGCGCCGCGCCTATCGGGCTTTGTTTTTTGTCGAAGGGCGGCTTACCGACCGGATCGAGGCGTTGGCACGCGAATTTGCCGATGACCCTTGGGTCGGCAAGATCGTCGCCTTCATCCGCGCTGGCGGCAAACGTCCGCTGATGCGGCCGCGCACGCGGCGCGACGCCGATGCGCCGGCCGGCGATTCCGACGAGGCGGGCTGATGAACCAGGGCGAAACAGATCATGGCTGAAGCACACGCCGCCAGTCCGCTGGCCATTATTTGCGGCGGCGGCAGTTTTCCCGGTGCGGTCGCCGATGCCGTGGCCGCGCGCGGACGCCGGCCGGTCATGTTCGGCATCAAAGGCTGGGCCGATCCGGCCGTGATCGGCCGCCACGTACACCACTGGATTGCGCTCGGTCAGGCCGGGCGTTTCTTCCGCCTCGCCAAGGCTGAGAATTGCCGGGAAGTGCTGTTCATCGGCACGGTGCTGCGGCCGCCGCTCACCGCGCTCCGGCTTGATTGGCACACGATCCGGCTGATGCCGCGGGTCATTCGCTTCTTTCGCGGCGGCGACGACAAGCTATTGTCGGGCGTCGCGGGTGTGGCTGAAAGCGGCGGCCTGCGCGTCGTCGGCGTCAAAGACGTCGCGCCCGAATTGTTCGTGCCCGAGGGCGTGCTCAGCAGGCGGCGGCCGTCGCCGCGCGACTATGGCGATATCGACCGCGCGCTCAAGCTCATTGCCACGCTCGGGCCCTTCGATATCGGTCAGGCCGCGGTGGTGGCGGATGGCCGTGTCATCGCCCTGGAGGCCGCCGAGGGCACCGATCACATGTTGGCGCGGATTGCCGAATTGCGCCGGCTCGGCCGCGTTAGCGCGCCTATCAGCGTCGGTGTGCTGGTGAAGGCGCCGAAGCCCACGCAAGATCGCCGCTTCGATCTGCCATCGATCGGTCCGCGCACAATTGAATTGGTCGCCAGTGCGGGCCTTGCCGGGCTTGCGGTCAGTGCCGGCAGCACGATGATTGCCGAGGCGCAGGAAACCATCGCAGCGGCCGACCGCGCTAAGATTTTTGTGGTCGGGGTGCGCGAGGCCGCTGCGGAATGACGGCCGCGCCGCAGCGCTTGTCGCAACCACTCGCGATTGCAATCGTGGCCGCGGAGGAATCCGGCGACGCTCTGGGCGCCGCATTGGCGCACGCGCTGGTGAAAGCCGACAGCGCCGTGCAATTATCGGGCGTTGGCGGCAGCGCGATGAGGGCGGCGGGGATCGCCAGCCCATTTCCGATCGATGAACTTGCGATCATCGGGCTCACCGCTATACCGCGGCGGCTGCCGGTGATTCTGCGCCGCATCCGCGAGACCGCCGACGCGATCGTCAAAGCGCGCCCGCATGCGCTCGTCATTATCGACAGTCCGGACTTCACCCACAGAGTCGCGCGCCGCGTTCGCCGGCTGGCGCCGGACATCCCGATTCTCGATTACGTTTCCCCTTCGGTCTGGGCGTGGCGGCCGGGACGCGCGCGCACCATGCGTGGCTACATCGATCAGGTGCTGGCGATCCTGCCATTCGAGCCCGATGCGCATCGCCGGCTCGGCGGTCCGCCCTGCACCTATGTCGGACATCCGCTGGTGGAGCGCATTACGGATTTGCGGCCGGGCCCCGACGAAGCGGCGCAGCGAATTGCCGAGCCACCGCTCATTTTGATTTTGCCCGGCAGCCGCTCCGGTGAGGTGAGCCGTCACTCGAGCGTGTTCGGCGTGGCAATCGAGCGCCTCTCGGCCCAGATCGGACCGATCGAGCTCGTATTGCCGACCGTGCCTCACATTGAACGCCAGGTACGCGACAGCGTCGCCGGCTGGGCGGTGCAGCCGAAAATCGTCATCGATCAGTCAAAAAAGTGGGCCGCGTTCCGCCGCGCGCGGGCCGCGCTCGCCGCATCAGGCACGGTAACGCTTGAGCTTGCGCTCTCAGGAGTGCCGATGGTTGCGGCCTATCGGCTGCACTTCATCGAAGCCGTAGTTGCGCGGGCGATTCGGCTGCGGGCGCGGCTTCCGAGCGTCATCCTTACCAATCTGGTCATCGGCGAAAACGTCGTTCCGGAGCTTTTGCAGGAGGATTGCACGCCGGAAAAGCTCGCCAATGCGCTGGGCGCGGTTATCGGCCATACCGAGCAACGCCGGCGCCAGATCGAACAGTTTCAGCGGCTCGACCAGATCATGAAGATTGGCGGAACCTCGCCAAGCGCCAAAGCCGCGGGCCTTGTGCTTGAGACTGCGCGGCGCGGCCGGGTTTCCACCTTGATCGAGGCCCGATCCTCGGGTTAACCCAGCATGCGCCGCCGCTGCCAACGATTGTGGCGGCCATTTCTGCTCATTCGCGGTCCTCCGACAGCCCATCGAAGCATCCAGCGTGAAAAAGCTAAAAACAACGGTACGGAAAGTGAAGGCCGCAATCACCGGCGTGCATGGCTATCTGCCGCCGGACGTGCTGACCAATGCCGAATTGGCCCAGATGGTCGACACCAGCGACGAATGGATCGTCGAGCGAACCGGGATCAAAGAACGACGCATCCTCAAAGGTAAGGGTCTCGGCACCTCGCATATGGGCGCGCAGGCGGTGGAAGGGCTGTTGGCGAAGACAAAAACTACGACGCACGAGGTGGATCTTCTCATTTGTGCGACCACCACGCCGGATTTTGTGTTTCCGTCGACCGCCAATCTGATTTGCGAGATGTGCGGCATCCGATCGATTGGCAGCTTCGACGTGCAAGCCGCGTGCTCCGGCTTCGTCTATGCGCTCACCGTCGCCGCCCAGTTCATCGAAACCGGAAAGGCGCGGAAAATTGTCGTCGTCGGAGCCGACAAGATGTCGGCGATTATCGATTACACCGACCGGGCAACCTGCGTGCTGTTCGGCGATGCCGCTGGCGCGGTGCTCGTCGAACCAAACAAAAAGTTTGGGATCATTGACACGCTGATTTGCTCGGACGGCACAGGTATGCCGCATTTGCATCAGAAGGCCGGCGGCAGCCGCATGCCGCCAACCGCCGAGACGGTGGCCAAACGGCTGCACTACGTGCATCAGGAGGGCGCGGCCGTCTACAAATTCGCCGTCGCCCGCATGGCCGAGGTGGCGACCGAACTGATGAAGCGCAACCGGCTCATCAGCGAAGACGTCGATTGGTTGGTGCCGCATCAGGCCAATCGGCGCATCATCGAAGCGACCGCTGAGCGCATGAAACTCCGCCCCGAGCGGGTGATGGTGACGATCCACAAATACGGGAACACGACCGCGGCGACGATTCCGCTATGCTTATGGGACTATGAAAGCAGGCTCAAAGCAGGCGATCGGCTGATCCTTGCCGCTTTCGGCGGTGGCTTTACCTGGGGCGGCGTCTATCTGACGTGGGCTTATGATGGAAAGAAGGGCGAATAGCGAAAGCGGATATTGTGGACCGTGAGAGCCGCACTGGAAGGGAGTTAGTCGCAGGCGGATCATTCGCAATCGACGTGAGTTTCGCTTCCTGGCCAAACGCAGCGCATTCTCTCCTGCGGCTTGCGGCGATCCAGTATTTCGAGCGCGTGAAGGATTCGGCTGGCCTGGCGCCAAAGTGTCGCTTCATAACGGCTGAGCCGATCAAGAGCGAAGTTGGGAAGGTTGGCGAGACGCAGAAAGCAGCGGGCGAACTCGACAGCGGTAGCGTCGGCTTTTATCCCAGAGTCCGAAAGCGTTGCTATGTTGCTAAGAGCGCTGAGTGAAGCTGCATCGCCGTCGGCGGATTCGGCCCGACGCAACATTGTGTGAATGACCTCACGGGAATTCGAACGCAGTTGGCGGTTTTGCCGATAGTCATGCAGGTGCTGAGCTTGAATCTCGAACAGTCCGGTTTCCATAGTCGTGGCGCGGCGCAGCCGCCACAGAATGCTTGCCAATCGCAGTACGAGCTCGCGCTCGACAGCCGATTGCGCATCATAATCGGCGGTGATGGCTGCCTCGAACGCTTTGTAATCTTCGGCATCCTCAAGTGCGCTTAAGACTGTCTCGGCTGTAAGGCCATGGCGGATGGCGTTGCCGCGTGACGCTTGCTTTCCAGCCTCCGTTTTCGGCCCAGTGCTCTTGAGCGCATTGCGGCGGTTAGCCTCGATTTGCCGGTATGAGGTCATAGTGAGCCAGCTTCCAAATTGGCTTCGTTTCGTAGTTTTGACCCGGCTTGACCAATTGCACCTGGCAGCGGATGGGTTTTAAGCCAAAGGACGCGAGCCGCTGCGCTCGGATCGATGCCGGTCTTCTTCCACCACGCGGCTTCATCACCACAGCGGTGGACTTCACGATGGTGCCCTCGACAAAGCGGAACCGTGAACTCATCGCTAACCTTGCGGCCGAGTGCCGGTGATTGCGCAAATCTTAAATGGTGGGCATCGGCGGGGCGGCGACCGCAGATCAGGCACGGTTGCTTAGCCACCAATTTGACATGGTCGCGATCACGAATCCGACGAGGCGATGGCAACGCCAGTACGCTTTTGTCGACGACGGAGCCTGAGCGCCGCTTTTTGCCTCGACCTCGACGACGGACGAGCCGTTCGGATTGTGTCGAGGGCGCCGTAGCAATATCGGTCGTAACACTTGTCAGCCGCATCTGGAAAGCCTGCTCCACGCGCTCAGCATCGGCTCCAGTTAAAGTGTTTTTGGTGCCCATAACTCGACGCGCCCATCTGGCGGCATTCTCAGATGAACTAATGTCCTCCAGTTCGGTGATGAGCCGCTCGCGCAAAGCGGCGGATGCCCCAGCGTCAAGCTTTGGCGTCAAGGGAGTTGAGCTCGCCTTGGCGCGGTGACCACCTGAACCCTGTTGAACTGATTGCCCTTGGCCGCCATTGAGGCGGTCTTTTTTATTGCCGAATAGACTATCGGCTTTGGTTTCTGGAGCCGCTGGCGCTAGCAGGTCCGGCGCATCTAGATCATCCTCGCCGGCGATTCCGACCAGCGCGAACAGGGCATAACGCCGGGCATAGGTCAGCGCCGCCCCCATTCGATGGGGGGCTGCAGTATCGCTGATCGCACAGACCGGCCAATCCGAGGCGATCCATTCTCCGGATGCGTGCGCCAAGAACGTATTTAGCCGGACAAGCCCAGCGGTCTCATCAATCGAGGTGGTCTGTATGGTCGCGATCTCGTGCTGGCTTAAGGTCTTACGCACGATATCGAGCCCGCTCGACAAGGGTGCATAGCGGAAGGATCGTTCTGTCGCGCCGGCTTGATCGGATCTGATTGTGCCAACCAGTGACTTTTCGGGATTGACGAGCTGGGCCTGAGCTTTGGCTAGTGCCGCAGCGATGCTGCCGATCGACTCACTGGAGCGCTGCACGGCCGTCCTCCACCTCGAGCAGATCAAAACTGAAAGCACCTGATTTTGAGCGCTTGGCCCGGATGCCATGGCCGATGGCTTCCTTTGCATCCTCCGGTATCAACGCCTTCAGCTCAGCCTTCGACTGCTCGTGATCTAGAAAGGCTTGCCGGGTACTGCGGAATAGGTCGGCAAATTCCGCCCACGAATTCGAGGCGCTCATGTCCACAATCCGCACCGCTTCGATCCGGGGCTTTGGTGGCTCAACGCCAAAGAGGCGAGGGGGCTCGCCGCTCTCAACGCACCGCCAGAACTTCCGCTCGGCTGTAACAATCAGGTGCTGGTAGAGCGGGTCGGCATGGGTGGTGATCTCAACCCATTTACCGCCGCCGGTGATCACCGAGAGGACAGCGCTCCTGGCCGCGACCACCCACATATTGTGCTGCAGCTGTGGCATGTATTTCTCGGCTGCCGCTTCTTCCGAGAATGACCAGGGCAGCATGAATTTGGACTCGAAGACCGCGCCGGTAGCTTCGACCCGGCCGTCGAGCGTGGCCGCCATCCATCGCAGCGCTGGATGGCGCATCTGCCGCTGAATATCGGTTAGCACCTGACCGGTATTGCTCTCATACCAGCGCCGGTTCAGATCTTCGGTCGCAAGGCCGAGCTGAACGACGAGATTGCCTGACAAATCCTCGGGCTCGATCTCGCCTCGTTTCTCCTTCCAAAGGCGGAGGAGGGCCGCTTCGTCGTCGCCCATGATGATCCGAGCGTCCGAGCCGCCGATGAAGTAACGGCGTTTTGTTCTGTTGATTCCAACCTTTGCGAGATTTTCTGGCATGGCAACCTCAGTGTTCCTGTGGTAACCCTAAAATTGTGGCTCAAGCACATGTGACAATAGCACAAGCCTATGCCTGTGACAAGCGCACAAGTGAGGATGGCTCGGGCTGCGTTAAATTGGAGCGTGCGGGACCTTGCCGAAGCCGCCCAAATCCACCGAAACACGGTAACTAATATTGAAACCGGCCGCTACGCGGGTGACGCGGCGACACTTGCAGCTATCATTAGCGCACTTAAGCGTGCAGGAGCGGAGTTCATCGACGAGAACGGCGGCGGCCCCGGGGTGCGGCTACGAAAGCGGCAGCAAAAGAAGGGTTAGGGTTCGGGTCACATTCTGACTGCGAATTACAAAACGAACCCAATTTTTGATCCGAGCACCGCGGGCGTATGCAGCAGGCCGCATAGCGGACCCCGTATACACAGTGGGCCATATAGAGCATTGCCCGCATACGCGGGCGTGGGGCCTGTACAGGATCGAGCCCATACAAGCCGACACACTACCGGCGGCCACATTATACAAGCATATAAGCGGTCACCGCCGTATAAGCAGCAGACGGCATTAGCGGCCATACCGGTCTAAGGCAGTCCCCCGACTGATTGTGATAAAGCACACTGTATAGGCAGCCGCGCGGCAACCACTGACTCCACTATAAGGTGCCCCACACTCCACGTATGGCCCCACACCGAACAGGCCGGCTCGCATTGTATAAGCGGGCGCACATTGTACAGGCGGGCTCACACTGTATAAGCGGCCGCACACTGTATAAGCACGTCGCACTGTAGAAGCGGGCGCACATTGTACAGGCGGACTCACACTGTATAAGCGGCCGCACACTGTACAGGCGGGCTCGCACTGTATAAGCGGCCGCACTGTATAAGCGGCCGCACATTGTATAAGCGGGCTCATACTGTATTACCGGCCGCATTGTATAAGCAGGCCAAACAGGGTGGGCGGACATATAGTACAGAGCCGACAGGCCGTAATTACTTACAACAGCATCGGTGAAAAACTTTTTTGGTCTCTTTGTGCAGACAGTCTAAATGTGCCAGCTTGTGTTTGCGGAAGCGAATCACCTCGAGTGAGTCGCTTCCTGGAGGCGATCCTTGTTCAATCTCTTTTTGAGGAGGGCGCCTCCATGCCCAAACACAATGGTTATCTCCCACCGGCTCTCAAGCCCACTGATCGGCTAAATAATTCGGCCGCCCCTCACCGCAGGCGTAAACGCGCGAATGCGGAAAAGAGCGGCGTCTTCGCCGAGCCTCTCATCCTACCCGGTGAAGATCCGCGCGAATTTGAAGCATTGCATTCCGCTTTGATAGACGAATGGACTCCCTCTGGTCCAAGCGAGCAGAGTAAGGTCTTCGGTATTGCAGACGCCGAGTGGCGCAAGGGTCGCTCGCGCCGATTTGCGGAAGCGAAGGGGATTTCAAACAGTATGAGGCCCGACCATCCCGCTTTCGATGAAGCGCGCGGCCTGATTACTTTCGGCTGCCTCATGTACCGTGAACCAGAAACTGCCTTTACAGAATACGCGGGCAAATACCTCCGCGCCGATGCAATCCGCTATCTGAACCAAAAATTTCCGCGGCAGAATTTTGACTCCACCGCCGACTGGGCCGCCGCTGTTGTTGAAGAAATCAAATCAGGTTTACTGCCAGGCACGCCGGGCTTTGCCGCGCTCGATCCGGATAGGCTTGATCCTGTCACAGAGGCACTGCGTGCCGATATCGTTAAGATGCACTCATTCATCACGACTATTCATATGCGGGAATTCCTTGACGATGACCTTGACCAACAGGAGCGCCTGGACGCAAGGATCGCGCGGTTGACCAAGGAGCTGGTCGAGATAAAAGCCATGAAAGACATGCTTCGACGAACATCAAAAGACGATAACGAATAACCAACGACGCAAAGATCGAGCGTATTATCAACACTTGGCAGTACTACCGAGATTGGCCTCGTTTTAGAGTTGCGATCAGAAGGCTTCCGACCACGTACCAATCCTTGCGATCGGTGGTAGGCACCATCATGTGCTTTCTCTTATCATTCATCCGCGCCAACAATTCGCAATCTCGGCGGCGAAATAGCGCTGATTTTTTCGTTCCGCATCTCATCCATCAAACCAACGTTCAACGCGTTTAGGGCGTCGACTTTATACCCGTGACAACCGTGCCCACCGCAGTTGTAGATTATTTTTGCACGTAGAAGTAGTAGCCTGAAAAAATTCAAATAGAATCTGCCCGTAAAATCAGATGATTACAGAAACGAAATCTAGGTTTCGACGCGCGCCACTGATCTTTGCGACAGACCTATGAAAGCCGACTCAAGGCTGGTGACCGGCTGATCCTTGCCGCCTTCGGCGGCGGCTTCACTTGGGGTGGCGCTTATCTGACCTGGGCCTATGACGGCAGCAAACGAACAAGCCGTGGCGACCAGCAAATGCCAAAGCGAAATGATTCGCTTTAGCTTGTTGTTTGAGCATGATCTTTTCCGAAAACCGGCGTCCGATTTTCGGGATCACGCTTTAGCGCGCGATTGACGACCGTCACGGAATAGGAATTGAATGTATCCTGGGCTTAGGCGAGTGGTCGGGGGGCACGACCGCAAGGACACCAAGTGTTCAACCTCATTCTGCTCATTTTCGCGGAAGTACTCGGATGTTCTGCCGCTCTTGCTGCGGAGCCCATGGTGCCCGCTGACATTCGGACAACTTTCTTTACCGGGCAGCCTTTCACCGCTGTAAGTCCATCTGGCGCCAAATTCAAAATGGTCTTTACGCCGGACGGCAAGACGACCCGCGAACCTCTCGAGCAACCCGGTCCGCAGAGCACAGGAACGTGGAAGCTCAATGCCAAGGGTTTCTGCACCGCTTGGGGACACTCGGCCCCTAATTGCTTCACCGTGATTCCGAGCGGTGAAAACAAATGGTCGGTTCAAAAGATTGCTACGACGATCGCAACCACGGTTGCGGTTTGGTCGAAATAACGTTTTGAGACGCTGCGGGCTCTATTTGCGCTTCGACATCGGCAGATATTCGCGCGGCGGTGCGCCGGTATACAGCTGCCGCGGCCGGCCGAGCTTCTGGTGCGGATCTTCGATCATTTCCTTCCACTGCGCGATCCAGCCGACGGTGCGCGCCAGCGCGAATAGCACGGTGAACATCGCGGTGGGGAAGCCCATGGCGCGCAGCGTGATGCCCGAATAGAAGTCGACATTCGGGTAAAGCTTTTTCTCGATGAAATAATCGTCATGCAGCGCGATCTTTTCGAGCTCCATCGCGACTTCGAGGAGCGGGTCCTTGATGCCAAGCTCGTTGAGCACCTCGTAGCAGGTCTTCTGCATGATCTTGGCGCGCGGATCGTAATTCTTGTAGACGCGGTGGCCGAATCCCATCAGGCGGAATGAATCCTTCGGGTCCTTGGCGCGCTTGATGTATTCCGGAATGCGGTCGACCGCGCCGATCTCGCCAAGCATTTTTAGCGCCGCCTCGTTGGCGCCGCCATGCGCGGGCCCCCACAGGCAGGCGATGCCCGCGGCAATGCAGGCGAATGGATTGGCGCCGGTCGATCCGGCGAGCCGGACGGTGGAGGTCGAGGCATTCTGCTCGTGATCGGCGTGGAGCGTGAAGATGCGGTCCATCGCGCGCGACAGCACCGGATTGGCCTTGTATTCCTCGCACGGCACCGCGAAACACATTCGCAGGAAGTTCGACGCATAGTCGAGCTTGTTGTTTGGATACATGAACGGCTGGCCGATCGAATATTTGTAAGCCATGGCCGCGAGCGTCGGCATCTTGGCGATCATGCGGATCGACGCGATCATGCGCTGGGTCGGATCGGTGATGTCGGTAGAGTCGTGATAAAACGCCGAGAGCGCGCCGACGCAGCCGACCATCACTGCCATCGGATGGGCATCGCGCCGGAAACCTTGGAAGAACCGGCTCATCTGCTCGTGCACCATCGTGTGATGGGTCACGCGATCGACGAAGTCGGCTTTCTGCGTCGCGGTCGGCAGCTCGCCATAGAGAAGCAGATAACAGGTTTCGAGGAAGTCGCCGTGTTCGGCGAGGTCGGCAATCGGATAACCGCGATAGAGCAGGATGCCCTGATCGCCATCGATATAGGTGATCTTGGATTCGCAACTCGCGGTCGAGGTGAAACCGGGATCGTAGGTGAAAATGCCGGCTTCGGCGTAAAGCTTGCTGACGTCCAGCACTTCCGGGCCGATGGTGCCGTCGTAAACGGGAAACGAGTAGTTCTTGTTGCCGAGCGTGATCGCGCCGGTCTTTATATTGGCGCCGGTCTTCGCGTCCATGGTTTTAACCTCGAAGTACGAATAACGGGACTGTCACACCGCCATACGCAAGGAACGCGGGAGGGTGGCATAAATTCCCGCTGGTTTGGCCTAGCCTAAGCCCCTGTGCACTGCAAGATAATAGCCGATTGGCCCGGCGAAAGGGCCCGGCGGGACTAAAAACAGCGGCCAAATGTCGGGCGGCGATCAGTTTTCGGAATCATGCTCTAAGGCGCCGAAGGCGCGATCCGGTCGGCAAGGCGGCCCAGGCTTTCGCTTTTGCCTAGCACCGTCAGCACCTCAAAAATTCCCGGCGAGGTCGTCCGTCCGGTCAGCGCCGCCCGCAACGGCTGCGCCACCGCGCCAAGCTTGGCGCCCTGGCGTTCGGCAAAGCCGCGAACCGCGCGCTCGGTGGTTTCGGTCGTCCAAGGCTCGACTGTGGCCAGTTCATCAGCAACGCCACGCAGGAGCGTGCGCGCATCTTGGTTGAGAATGCCCTCGGCTTTTTCATCGAGCGGGATCGGCCGATCGGCGAACAGAAAGCGCGCGCCGTTGATGATTTCGACGAGCGTCTTGGCGCGTTCCTTCAGGCTCGACATGGCGGCGAGCCATTGCCGGCGTAGCGCCGGCGTCATCTTGGCGGCGATTTCGGCGCCATCGGCGAGATGCGGCAAGAGGCGTTCGATCGCTTCCAGCAAGTCGGCATCGCTCATTTGGCGGATGTAGTGGCCGTCCAGGTTTCCGAGCTTGGCGAAATCAAATCGCGCCGGCGAACGCCCGATCTGCGGCAGGTCGAAAGCCGCGACCATTTCTTCGGTCGAGAAGATTTCCTGATCGCCATGGCTCCAGCCGAGCCGCACCAGGTAATTGCGCAATGCGGCGGGTAGATAGCCCATTGCCCGGTAGGCATCGATGCCGAGTGCGCCATGGCGCTTCGACAATTTGGAGCCATCCGGTCCGTGGATCAGCGGAATGTGCGCCATGACCGGTACCGGCCAGCCCAGCGCGTCATAGATCTGCTTCTGCCGCGCCGCATTGGTCAGATGATCGTCGCCGCGGATCACGTGGGTGACGTCCATATCATGGTCGTCGACCACGACCGCGAGCATATAGGTTGGCGTACCATCGGAACGCAGCAGCACGAGATCGTCGAGATTCTCGTTTTGCCAGACGACGCGGCCTTGCACCTGGTCTTCGATCACTGTTTCGCCTGAGAGCGGCGCCTTGAGTCGAATCGCCGGCTTCACGCCCGGCGGCGCCTCGCTCGGGTCGCGATCGCGCCAGCGGCCGTCATAGAGCTTGGCGCGGCCTTCGCGGCGTGCCGCCTCGCGCATCTGTGTCAGCTCCTCGGGGCTGGCGTAACACCGATAGGCGCGCCCAGCAGCCAGGAGCCGTTCAGCTACCTCGCGGTGCCGCTGCGAACGGGCAAACTGGTAGACCGCCTCGCCATCCCAGCCGATGCCGAGCCATTTCAGGCCGTCTAGGATGGCGTCGATGGCGGCCTGTGTGGAGCGTTCGCGATCGGTGTCCTCGATTCGCAGCAGCATCTTTCCGCCACGGCCGCGTGCGTAAAGCCAATTGAACAAGGCAGTGCGCGCGCCGCCGATATGCAGGAAGCCGGTAGGCGAGGGGGCAAAGCGGGTAACGACGGTCATGTCTGCCGGATTGGGGAACGCGGGCCGATTTGAGAACGAACGCCAATTTGGGAAACGACGCCCATGTACCACATATAGCTGTGAAAAGGATTACCGCGAACAAATTGCCGGTGTGGGCTTGACCAGATCGGCCGGCTTGTCCAATCCGAAGGCTGACACAACGTTACAGATGGCTGGTGAAATGTCGGTTGCTGAAAACCTCACGCGCGAAGCGGGTCAGGACTTCATCCGCGACATCGTGCGCGCCGATCTCGCTTCCGGCCGGCACAAGACCGCGGTGACGCGGTTTCCGCCGGAGCCGAACGGCTACCTTCACATCGGCCACGCCAAATCGATCTGCCTCAATTTTGGCATCGCCGACGAATTCGGCGGGCACTGCAACCTGCGCTATGACGACACCAATCCGACCAAGGAAGACCAGGAATTTATCGACGCGATCGAGCGCGACGTGCGCTGGCTGGGCTTCGATTGGGGCAAGAATCTCTATCATGCGTCGGACTATTTCGCGCAGCTCTACGACTGGGCCGAAGACCTGGTCAGCGCCGGCTATGCCTATGTCGACGATCAGAGCCACGAACAGATGCGCGCCACCCGCGGCACGCTGACCGAGCCCGGCACCAACAGCCCGTTTCGCGAGCGTTCGGTGGACGAAAATCTCGATCTGTTTCGGCGCATGCGCGCCGGCGAATTTCAGAACGGCGCGCGCGTCTTGCGCGCCAAGATCGACATGGGTTCCGGTAATATTAATCTGCGCGATCCGGTGCTCTATCGGATACTCCATGCCGCGCATCCGCGCACCGGCACGACATGGTGCATTTATCCGAGCTACGACTTCGCCCACGGCCAGTCGGACGCGATCGAAGGCATCACCCATTCGCTATGCACGCTGGAATTCGAAGATCACCGGCCGCTCTACGACTGGCTTTTGGAGAACCTGCCGGTCCCTTCGCATCCGCGACAGATTGAATTTGCCCGGCTCAATCTGACCTACACAATCTTGTCGAAGCGTGTGCTCACCGAGCTCGTGCGCGGCGGGCATGTGCGCGGCTGGGACGATCCGCGCATGCCGACGCTTGCAGGATTGCGCCGCCGCGGCGTGCCGCCGGCCGCGATCCGCGAATTCGTGCGGCGGATCGGCGTCGCCAAGGCCAATAGCGTGGTCGACGCCGCTATGCTCGATTTCGCGATCCGCGAACATCTCAACAAAACCGCGCCGCGGCGCATGGCGGTCTTAAGGCCGCTCAAAATCGTGATCGAGAATTATCCGGACGGCAAAGCCGAGGACCTCGAAGCAGCGAACCATCCCGACGATCCGGCCGCCGGCACCCGCCGCATCCGGTTCGGACGCGAACTCTACATCGAGCACGACGACTTCATGGAGAATCCGCCGAAGAAATTCTTCCGGCTCTCGCCCGGCACGGAGGTGCGCCTGCGCTACGCCTATTTCATCACCTGCCGTGAAGTGGTGAAGGACGCCGCGGGGGAAGCGGTCGAATTGCGCTGCGTCTACGATCCGGCGACCAAAGGCGGCAATGCGCCGGACGGGCGCAAGGTCAAGGCCACGCTGCACTGGGTCTCAGCGCAGGATTGTGTTGGCGCAGAGGTCCGCCTCTACAATCCGTTATTCAATCGGCCTGACCCGGACCCCGGCAATTTCGCCGCGCAGCTCAATCCGGATTCGCTGGAAGTACTCGCCGAGACTCGCTTCGAGCCTGCACTTGCAGAGCTGAAAACAGGCGAAGTCGTGCAGTTCGAGCGCCAGGGCTATTTCTGCCCTGACCCGGATTCGAAGGCCGGCCGGCTCGTGTTTAATCGCACGGTTGGACTGCGCGATACCTGGGCCAAAGTCGCGGCGACGGGCTGAAGCGCTCCAGCCGACCGCTTCGCCGATCAAAAAGATGCGTCCGTGATCGTTAGCGTGTGTGAAAGCGAGCGCGCTATTGCGGGTGGGGCGAATGGTCCCCATGGCGGTGCGGGTTGCGCAGTCGCGGCGACGTCCAGAGAATTAACGCCAAGCCAATCGAGAAAGGGCGTCATTTCATCGGCGCCCCCATGCGCCGCCACTCGAGCTCTGCGGGTACTCAGCGGCGGCTAAAACCTATGCTGGCACCGGTCAAGGCGGCGCACAAGGGTTGATCTACTCAAGCCATTCTCCACAGCTGCCGGTTGCGCTCGCCCAAGCGGGATGTGAAGCTCGGATGAGATCGGCTTCCTTCCTGACCGCGCGGGGGCTTTCGCATCGTGCCAGCAAACGACAAGGAGAACCGGGCGGCGGAAAACCGGGCGCGCCAGCGCTCGATTCGTGGCTCCACTCCTGGTTCGATTCCTTGGCCTGAGCCCCGGCCGCTGCCGTGGCCGGGCGGCAGTCCAGGAGCGCGCTGGAGCGCCGCCTGGTGGCGCGCGCAGTTCGGCTCGCCTGCGCGCATCCGCGAATGGGCGGCGCAGGAGCTAACCGCCGGCCGGTTGCTGCCGTGGTTTGCCGTCGCCTATGGCGCCGGCGTCGTTCTCTATTTCACGGCCGAACGCGAGCCGGCGCTGTGGGCGGCAATAACGGTCGCCGCACTCTGCGGGCTCGGCGCGGTACTTCTGCGCCGGCAGATCGTGCCGCATGTGATGGCGCTTGGGGTGTTCGGCATCGCCTTGGGATTTACGGTCGCGACGCTTAAGACCTCGCTGATCGGCCATCCGGTGCTGCACTTTCCGGCGTCCGGCGTGACCGTCACCGGCTTTGTCGAATTGCGCGAGGAGAGCCGGCACACCGACCGCTTCGTGCTGCGCGTCGATCGCCTTGATGGCGCGCGCCTCGAAGACCAGCCGCGGCGCGTGCGGCTTTCGGTCAAGCGCGGCATGGCGCCAGCGCCGGGATCTTTCGTTGAAGTCAAAGCATCGCTTGAGCCGCCGCTGCAGCCGCTCGAGCCCGGCAGTTACGATTTTGCGCGCGATTTGTTTTTCCAGGGCATCGGCGCGTCCGGCTTTGTCCGCGGCGCGGTAAAGGTGCTTGCGGCGCCCGCTGCCCAGGGACCGCTGCAGCGTGCCGACGCCTTCGTGCAAAGCTTGCGCGACGCGATCGATGCCCGCATTCGCGCGGTGCTCCCCGGCGACGACGGCGCCATTGCTGCAATGCTGATCAACGGCCGGCGCGACGCGATCGCGCCAAATGTTTACGACGCACTTTTTATCTCCGGCATTGGCCACGTGCTTTCAATTTCCGGCTATCACATGGCGGTGGTGGCCGGGCTGATATTTTTCCTCGTCCGCGCCTTCTTTGCCTTGATCCCCGGCCTCGCCGATCGCGCGCCGATCAAAAAATGGGCCGCGTTCGCCGCGCTTGTCGTGACCGGCTTCTATCTCGTCCTGTCGGGCAATCAGGTGGCGACGCAGCGCTCGTTTATCATGATCGGCGTTGTGCTCGTGGGCGTACTGTGCGATCGGCCGACGCTCACCATGCGCACACTGACCATTGCTGCGCTCGTGGTGCTGCTATTCGCGCCGGAATCGATCGTCCAAGTTTCCAGATGTCATTTGCCGCAACGCTGGCGCTGATCGCGGGCTATGAGCGCGGCGCGATCAAGCTGCGCTCCGGCGCCGACACCTCGCTTGGCGCGCGGGCGACGCTGTGGGGCGTCAACGAGATCATCGGTTTGACGGTCGCATCCTTGCTCGCGGGCTTCGCGACGACACCATACGCAGCTTTCCACTTTCACCGCATCGCGCCCTATGGCGTGCTGACGAACTTGCTCGCCCCGGCAGGCTCGCAACCCAAAGCCCAACCGCGTTCATCCACTCGATGCCATAACCCATTTGCCGCCATGCCGATCGTCTCGGCTTGGGTCATGCCGATGGGCATCCTCGGCATTCTCACCATGCCGCCTTCGGCCGCGTCACTTTGTTCGGCACCGGCCCACTGTCGCTAATGACCGCAGGCTTTCTGGTCATCGGTCTCCTAAAAACCCCGCTGCGCTGGAGCGGCGCCGCGCTGATCCCGCTCGCCGTGGTCTGGGCGGCGTCCGCGCCGCTTCCAGACGTGCTGATCGGCGCCGATGGACACAGTTTTGCGGTCCGCGGCGGCCGACGGCCGGCTCGCGATCCATCAGGTGGGCGGCGACAGCTTTGCCATCAAGGAATGGCTCGCCGCCGACGCCGACGGTCGCGACGTGCATGACAAAAGCCTGGGGCAGGGGATCAACTGCGAACCATCCGGCTGCATCGGCAAGCTCGCCGACGGCGCGCTCGTCTCTTACGCGGTCACGCCGGAAGCCTACGACGAAGATTGCGCCCGCGCCGTTCTGGTGGTGGCGACCCGCGGCGACCCCCCGGCGGATTGTCGGGCCATGGTGATTGGGCGGGCGGTCTGGCGCGCGCGGGGCGCGCTGGCGCTGCGCCGAAGAATTTCGACCGGCCGTGGGCGCCGGCCCCAGCGCCGCGCGAAAGCCTCGCCGCCGCGCCTTTGAGCGGCTCCGACGAAAGCGATGCCAGCGGTCGGGCGTCGCGCGACGCCACGCCGCGCGCGGACGACATCGAGGCCGATCAGTAGAGACTTAGGGCGTGTACTCATAACGCTTGATGTCTGCTTTTGGGATAAAGCGAGATCTGCTGGAGACATCAGTGTCCGCGCTTCTGACTCAAAGCGGGCACCAGCTGAATGATCTCCTCCCTCGGGGCCGAACCTTGATCCATATCAAGGAAAGACCCGCCCTAACAATTAGCTGGTAACTCGACGCAGTCCTTATCAGTTTGCATGGAGTGTCCACACATGAGGCGAAGGATTTTCGTCACACTGGTTGGTTTCGCGATGTCGGCCGTTTTCGGCGCGGCTTCAGCCAGCGCACAAACCGCGCTCAGCGAGCAGGAGGCCCATGCCATCGGCGTCGCGGCTTATCTGTATTTCTATCCGCTGGTGAGCATGGAAATTACCCGAAAGGTGGCCACTAATGTCGAAGCTGGCAAGATACCGGGCTTTGGTCCCGCTAACATGTTCCACAACTTTTCAGCATTTCCTACGGCGGACTTCAAAACCGTCGTGCGCCCAAATTTCGATACACTCTACTCCGCTGCTTTTCTCGACATGACTAAAGAACCTGTCATCGTGTCAGCGCCGGATACTGGGGGCCGCTATTATCTCCTGCCTATGCTCGACATGTGGACCGACGTGTTCGCCTCACCCGGTTGGCGCACGACGGGCACTCAGGCGGGAAACTTCCTCATCACTCCACCCGGTTGGAACGGTGACACTCCTTCGGGAATGACACGCATCGACGCGCCGACGCCTTATGTTTGGATTATCGGGCGGACAAAAACGGACGGGCCGCAAGATTACGATGCGGTTCACAAGATACAGGCAGGCTACAAAATTACGCCACTCTCACAAAATTATTCGCCGCCCACAGTCACGATTGACCCATCGGTAGACATGAAGACACCGCCAAAGGTTCAAGTAGACACCATGCCCGCCGAAAAATACTTCGCTTATGCCGCCGAGCTTCTCAAAGTGATCCCGCCGCACATCACCGACCAGCCGATGATTGCACAATTAAAAAAGATCGGTTTGGAGCCGGGCAAAAGCTTTGAGTGGGACAAAGTCAGTCCCGCTATTCGCAAGGCTTTGGAAAGCACCCCCGAGGACGCGCAGCGATTGATGGCATGGAAGCTGCCGACGCTCGCGCGCGTTGTGAACGGCTGGTCAATGAATACGGATACGATGGGCGTCTATGGCAATTACTATTTGAAGCGCGCGATAGTCGCGCAGCTCGGCCTCGGCGCGAATCTTCCCGAAGATGCCATTTATCCCGCCAATCTTGCCGACGAGTCCGGTAAGCCGCTGGATGGAACTAATAAATACACACTCCACTTCGATAAGGATAATATGCCGCCCGCGAGTGCCTTCTGGTCCGTCACGCTCTACGACAGCGAAGGCTTTCAGGTTGCCAACCCGCTTAACAGGTTTGCCGTTAGCAGTTGGATGCCATTTAAATACAACGCCGACGGCTCGCTCGATCTTTATTTCCAGAACGAAAGTCCCGGCACAGACAAGGAGACGAACTGGCTTCCTGCTCCAAAAAGCGCGTTCAATCTGCTGCTTCGGATGTACGCGCCGAAAGCGGAGGCTTTGACCGGAAAGTGGAACCCGACGCCGGTCACGCGCGTATCCCTGCCAAGCATAGGCGCTCAATAGAGTTCATAGCCAACAAGCGAGCGGATGGCGGCAATCAGTACCGTCGTCCGCTAAAGGTGGCGCCAAAGAACGTCACATGACTGCTAATGGCACTTACATCGCAGTTGTCGGCATCGCCGCCGCAGGGGCGGTCGCGTCGCGCGCGCAGCAGCCGGCACGGTTGCCTCAAGTTGCTTGGAGATACTCATGACTGAGATTCCCAACTGGCACATCACGGGTGATTGGTTCGACAATTGCAGTTGCGCCGTCGCTTGCCCCTGCACCTTCGCGCAGGCCCCGGACAACGGCTTCTGCGAATCGGTGCTTTTCTGGCACATCCGTTCCGGTCATTTCGGCGATATCAATCTCGACGATCTGAGCTTTGTCCGGGTGGGACGATGGGAAGGCGATATATGGGCGGGAAAGGCCAAGGGTGTTGCCGGCATGTTCATCGATGAACGCGCTGATGAACGCCAAGCGGAGGTGCTTCCCCGCATTTTTGGCGGCCGCGCAGGGGGATTTCCGGGCTTCGTTGCTACGCTGTTCGCTGAAGGTCGGCAGACGCGCGGTGTGGAGCGGGCGCGGATCACCTTCGAGATCGCGCCCGACCGCGCTCAATGGGGAACGGAGATCGCTGGCAAAGTAAAAGCGTGGGCCAAGGCCCTGACCGGCCCGACAAGCCTGCCGGGAAAATATCCGCAGCTCATGAACCCGCCTGGTTCTGAGACTGGACCCGGGCAGCTTGTAACCTGGGGCAAGTCGATCGCGTGTTCAGTCGATGCGTTTGGCTTCAAGTTCCAATGGACGACGAATTCGAGCAAACACATTCCATTCGATTGGACCGGTCCATGACAGTTCGCACCGCTTAGAGCGCGTGGCGAACCTCGCTCGATCCGGCTTGTGTTCTTCTCAATACCGCCGGAACAGGCCGACCAGCTTGCCCTGAATGCGCACGCGGTTCGGCGGCAGGATGCGAACCTCGTAAGCGGTATTGGCCGGCTCGAGCGCGATCGACGCGCCGCGACGGCGGAAACGCTTAAGCGTCGCCTCTTCATCGTCGATGAGCGCGACGACGATGTCGCCGGTATCGGCCGCATCGGCGCGTTTGATCAGGGCGATGTCGCCGTCGAGGATGCCGGCCTCGATCATCGAATCGCCGCGCACTTCGAGCGCAAAATGCTCGCCCGTGGACAAAAGATCGGGCGGCATATTGATGGTGTGGCTGCGGGTCTGGATCGCCTCGATCGGCGTGCCGGCGGCGATGCGTCCCATCACCGGCACGGCGACCGGCCGGCCGCCATCGTCTTCCGAGGCCGCGCGCACGCGGCCGAGATTGCCTTCGATCACGCTCGGCGTGAATCCCCGCGCCCGTCCGGCACCCATGCCATGGGCCACCGATTCCGGAAGCTTGATGACTTCGATCGCCCGCGCCCGGTTGGGCAAGCGGCGGATGAAGCCGCGCTCCTCGAGTGCGGTAATGAGGCGATGGATGCCGGACTTCGACCGCAGGTCGAGCGCGTCCTTCATCTCATCGAACGAGGGCGGTACGCCGGCTTCCTTGAGGCGCTCATGGATAAAGCGCAACAGCTCGGCTTGTTTGCGGGTCAACATCGGCGCGTCCTCTCTTCACCTGCGAGTCCCGAGACTGCCGACCGGCAGCCGAAAACAAATCATGAACAGACCCTATCCGTTCCATATGTGTTCCGCAACCATTTAATTTGGAGTGAAGATCGAAGGACCGCCCAAACCGCCCGCTAACGCTCGAATTTAACGATGGTGCAGCGGCTTCCGGCCAGCGCTGGCGGCGCGTAAGGTTCTCGAATGATGAGACAATCGGCCTGTGCCAACGGCACCATCATCGAACTGTCCTGGACCGGGAAGGCCGTGGCGATTTCGCCGTCGGCCCCGTGCCGCAGCGTTGCCCGCAGGTAATCGGCGCGTTCGTCATTCTCCGGCAGGTCAGAGCCAAGGAATGCCGATTCGGTCGGCATAGTTAGATCGGCGCGTCCGCTCATGCGGCGGATCAGCGGCACCAGGAATAGAAAGGCGCAGACGTAAGACGAGACCGGATTGCCGGGGAGCCCGAGCACATGCATGCGGCCGAGCCGGCCGTGCATCAGCGGACGGCCAGGGCGCATGGCGACCTTCCAAAACGACAGATCCACGCCCTCGGCGGCAAAGGCCTTGTGAACGAGATCGTATTCGCCGACCGAAGCGCCGCCCGTGGTGACAAGAATATCGGCCGCGCGGGAGCGCGCGTTGCGTATGGCCGCGACCGTTTCCTGGAAGTCATCCCTGACCAGCCCGAGATCAACCACCGCAGCACCTTCTTGGCGCGCCAGCGCGGTGAGCGCGAAAGCGTTGGAATAGACGATCTGTCCTGGCCCGGGCTCCGCGCCGGGCGGCACCAATTCGTCACCGGTGGCAAAGAGCGCGACAATCGGGCGGCAACGCACCGGTATGATCGGGTGGTTCATGCCGGCGACGACCGCCAGGTCGCGCGCGGTGAGCCGATGGCCGGCCGCGAACAAAGTATCGCCGCGGCGGAAGTCGAGGCCTTGCCGACGAATGTGGCGGTCCTTGCTCACCGGCTTGAGCACGGTGACGGCATCGCCGGTCCGTTCAGTGATTTCCTGAACAACAATCGTATCCGCGCCGCCAGGGACGACGCCGCCGGTGAAAATCCGCGCCGCCTCGCCGGCGCCGACCGTGGCCGTGAACGGCCGCCCGGCGGCGACTTCGCCAATCACGCGCAGCCGCGCAGGGACGGTACCCACATCGGCCGCGCGCACCGCATAGCCATCCATCGCCGAGACGTCGGCCGGCGGCTGTGTGCGCAGCGCCTTCAGCTCTGCGGCGAGCACGCGGTGGAGCGCCGCATCGAGCGGCACGGTTTCCGGCGGCAGCGGCGTGGCATGCGCGAGCACATGATCGAGCGCTTCCGCCACCGAGATCAGCGCCACCGCATCACTCCAGTTTGAGCATGATCGTCCGAAAACCGGTTCCCACTTTTCGGGATCATGCTATGCGATAATGGCCGGACCGGCCGCCGCTTTTTTCGAGAAGCCGAATGCCCTCGATGCGCATGCCGCGTTCGACCGCTTTCACCATGTCATAGATGGTGAGGCAGGCTACCGATACCGCGGTGAGCGCCTCCATTTCGACGCCGGTCTTGCCCGCGACCTTGACCCGCGCCCGCGCCACGATGCCCGGTAGTTTGGCGTCAGGGATGAGCTCGACTTCTATTTGCGAGATGGCCAGCGGATGACAGAGCGGAATGAGCTCGTGCGTGCGTTTGGCGGCCTGAATACCGGCGATGCGGGCGGCGCCCAGCACGTCGCCTTTCTTGGCGTTGCCCTTGCGGACGAGCGCAAGCGTTTTCGGCGCCATGATCACGCGGCCTTCGGCAACCGCGACCCGCTCGGTCGCGGCTTTCGCCGAAACATCGACCATGCGGGCGTCGCCGCTGCGATTAAGGTGGGTGAGCTTCTTGGTCCGGCGCGGCACGGTTCACCGCATGGCTTTAGCGGGCGAGCGCAGGGCGGCGTGCCAACAGCGAACGCGTCGCCGCTGCGACGTCGTTCTGCCGCATCAGGCTCTCGCCGATGAGGAAAGCGAAAATTCCGGCGCCGGCGAGACGCGCCAGGTCGTCCGGCGTGAATATTCCGCTTTCGCCGATGACGATGCGGTCGCGTGGGACAAGCCGCGCCAGCCGCTCGCTGGTTGCAAGCGTGGTCGCAAATGTTTTCAGATCGCGATTGTTGATGCCGATAAGCTTTGAATTGAGCCGCAGCGCGCGGGCAAGCTCGGCTTCGTCATGGACTTCCAATAACGCGTCCATGCCAAACGCGCCGGCGGTGGTTTCAAGTTCGGCGGCACAGGCGTCGTTCACTGCGGCCATGATGATGAGGATGCAATCGGCGCCATGAGCGCGCGCTTCCGCGACCTGATACGGATCGTACATGAAATCCTTGCGCAACACGGGCAGCGGGCAGGCTGCGCGCGCGACACGCAAATGATCGAGTGCGCCGTTAAAAGATGGCCCATCGGTGAGCACCGAAAGGCAGGTTGCGCCGCCGACCGCATAGGCTCGTGCCAGCGCGGCGGGATCGAAATCATCGCGGATCAGCCCCCGCGCGGGGCTCGCTTTTTTGATCTCGGCGACGAGCGCGAAATCTTTTGCCGCAAGCCGTTGCGCGATCGCTTTGAGAAAACCGCGCGGTGCGTCGGCCGTCTTGGCCTCGCGCTCGAGCGTCGCCAACGGCCAGGCGCGCTTCGCCGCGGCAATCTCTTCACGCTTATAGGCTGCGATCTTTTGCAAAATGTCAGCCATCGTTGGACACCACGATCAGGCGATCGAGTCGGCCCTCGGCTTCGCCGGAATCGACCGAGCGTGTGGCAAGATCGAGGCCGGCCGCAAGATCCTTGGCCTTGCCGGCGACGATGAGCGCGGCCGCCGCATTCAACAAAGCGACATCGCGCAAAGGCGTCTTCTTGCCTTCCAGCACGTCCTCGATCGCTTTGGCATTGGCGGCCGCGTCGCCGCCGCGCAAAGCTTCCGGCTTGACCTTGGGTAAGCCGACGTCCTCCGGCGAAATCTGAA
>Ga0306923_10000091_pt1 | contig 56889 bp, 51 predicted proteins | sample sta12Can44000108_FD_203841 | JGI IMG/M metagenome (GOLD analysis project Ga0306923, IMG submission 203841) | Lab enrichment of tropical soil microbial communities from Luquillo Experimental Forest, Puerto Rico - statanox.12C.anox.44.000.108 (v2)... | ecosystem: Environmental > Terrestrial >... | reverse complement strand
CAGGCACGATAGATGACATCCCGGATCGCCTGATCGACGGATTTCACCTCGGTTTTTGCCATGGCGTTCATGATCCACCTCCTCACCCGCAGCGGCGGGATCTATTCGGCGGCCACCAACGTGTTGGGGAACGGATCGCGGGGCGATCGTCCCATCCGCCGCGACCACTCCTTGTAGAAGTGTCGCATGCCGATTTCGTCGTGGATGGAATTGTTCTCACGCCGTCCATGCAGGATGTGGCGTGGCGTCGAGCCCGGCCGCATGCCGACCCCCTGTCCGGTGATTCCCAAGAGGTCCTCGTGCAGGTTGCGCCCGAAGGGGCCCCAGATGGTATTGTGATCGCGGACGCGCTGCGCCTGCTCGTCCCCGCTGTCGCGCTTGAGGCCGAGACCGCGGAACTCGATCATAACCCGGTCCGGACCGAGCGGGGTCATCGTATCGACGCGTAGCGACGAGCCGCGGATGTTGTATGTCATCCCGGGAAACAGATCGACCATCTTCCAGCCATTGCGCGGCATGCCGGGGAAGGACAAGACGCGATCTTGTGCTCCCTGATAGGCATCGTATTTGACCTCCATCGATCCGACGGTGCAGTGCCCGTTGGGGAACGCCGTATACCGTCGTTCGAAATATCCTTGCTGCTGCATGCTGGTGGCGCGGTTAAAATAATGCATGTAGTCGTGGTAGAACTCGCTGTTGGTGTCGTGCCAGAGCTTGTAATTACTCGGTATGATGGCCTTGTGATAATGGAAGATCGTGAGCGGCTCGGTGTCGAGCTCCTCGCGCATGATGTCGAAAGCCTGGCCGATGTATTCGGACAGCGGCTGTGCATCGGGATCCAATGACAACCAGACGAAGCCGCCGTGCGCGACCTCGCAAGGGAACTCCTTAAGCCCAATGTCTTCCTTCCTTAGCCGATCCTGATATCCGGCTTTCGCGCGGGGAATATCGACGCATCGTCCGAAGCAGTCGAATTGCCAAGCGTGAAACATGCACGTCATTTGGTTGGCATTTCCCGACGGTTCGGCCACGGTCAGGCTTCCCGAAGGTTGCCGCAGGATCAGATTGCCACGGTGTGGACATACGTTCAGGAAAGCCCGAATCTTGTTGTCCGAGCCGCGCACGATGACGATGGGTTCGCGCGCAACCGTCATGGTTCGGAAATCGAGCGGTTCGGGAATTTCCGATTCGTGCACGGTAGCGAGCCAGACTCGTTTCCAGATCTTCTCAAGCTCCTCCTCGAAAATGCTTTGATCGCTGTAGATTCGGCTGTCGACATACGGAATCGGCTCACCGCCATCGTAGCTGGTCGTCGCCATCTGCGTCGTCATGACAATTCTCCGTTGCGTGCCATCACTCGCAATCGAAATTTGCAGTCTCAGTGCCGAGCTTTAAGTCTAGCGGCCAAACGAGACACTTTCGACAGTATAGCCGTTCCTGGTTTCACCACAAAAATTCACAGCGTACATATCGCAATAGTTCGGGTCTATCGCGCGCCTGTGTCGCCGATATACGTGAACTATCAGATAATTCGGGCGGCAAGTGGTTGAAGCGCCGAGTTGCACGCGATTATAGTGCTGTACTCTTCTTGCCGTACTCTTGGAGATGTCGCGCAATGGCCGCACGATGGTTCCCGGCGAGCTTCGGCCGATGGCATCGAACATCGCGCCGAACGCGGCGGGGGGAAGCTTCCGCATCGCACGGCTCACTGCAAAGCGAGGTCAAATACACGACCTGCTGGCGATTCCTTCCAAACAAGCATCAAGCGATTCTACCATGTTCATGAGCAATCCGTTCGCCGAACTTTCCGCGTCCGTGCCACCCGCCGTCATGCAGACATACGTTGTCGTGATGGCCTTCTTGGTCGCCGGTGGGACGCTTTTCGACATCGTGCATAAAAAGAGCGCGACGTACTTCTTTAACAGTTGGCGCAATTCCACGAATAAAGCGAAGCAGCAGATCGGCGGCGCAGAGATGGTGGACATCGCGGTCCGCACAGCTGTGGTTGATGTCATGGCTTCAGGTGAATTCTGCAACATGCGGCGCAGAGTTGCCCATCTCCTGACAATGTACGGCTTTGTGATTTACGTCGTCACCACCGTCATCATGGTCTTCGCGTACCCCACGCCTGCCGCCCCTACGCCCGCCAATTTACCGACATTGTGGTACATCGGGGCCCTGATGGTTTGCCTCGGCGGCTACTGGTTCTGGTTTTTCATCCGAGTCGATGTTGCCGCAGAGGGCAATTCGCCGTTCCGTTTTGTGCGTGCCGACTTGTTTATCGTCTCGCTCGTCTTGAGCGTGACCTTTGGCCTGCTGTGGGCGTGCGTACAGGCGACGGGTAACGTCGCTTGGACATACGTGTTCCTGGCTCTGTATCTCCTCGTCACCACGGTGCTGTTTGGATCAACTCCGTGGTCCAAGTTCTCGCATATGTTCTTCAAGCCTGCTGCTGCCCTGGAGAAAAGAGTAGCCGAAGCAAATGGCACGAGGAGCAACCTGCCGGCTCCTGCCGACGCGCCCAGTATTTACGGGAGCGTCCCCCGACAGACCCGACATTACTAATCGGCCCGATATCGGCCTTCGATACAGGAGACAAGAGAACCATGCCGACCTTCGTTTATATGACGCGTTGCGACGGCTGCGGACAGTGTGTGGATATTTGCCCGTCCGACATTATGCACATCGATACCACCTACCGGCGGGCCTTCAACATCGAGCCCAATATGTGCTGGGAGTGCTACTCCTGCGTGAAGGCCTGTCCGCAGTTTGCGATTGACTGCCGCGGCTACGCCGACTTCGCCCCCTTGGGCCACAGCGTGCGGGTGCGCCGGGAAGAGGACAAGGCAACCATCTCCTGGAAGATCAAATTCCGGGATGGCCGCGAAAAGGATTTTGTCTCCCCGATCAGAACCACACCATGGGGCTCGATCAAGTCACCGGCTGAATACGAGGCCCCCAGCGTGGAGGCGCTGAATTCCCAGCAGCTCGCGCACGAACCTGAGGCACTCAAGATCGATGCGCTGCCGGCGCTCACTCCGGACAAATTCAAGCGAGGATTGGCGTAATGCCCCGCCGCAGGACCTTGTTCGTAGATTCGGACATCCTTGTCGTCGGTGGCGGCATGAGCGGCTGCGGGGCCACGTACGAATCCAGGTACTGGGGCCGTGACTTAAAGATTGTATGCGTCGAGAAAGCGAACATCGAGCGCAGCGGCGCGGTCGCACAAGGCCTATATGCGATCAACTGTTACATGGGAATGCAGTGGAACGAAAATCAGCCCGAAGACCATGTCCGCTACGCACGCAACGACCTCATGGGTTTGGTGCGGGAGGATCTGGGCTACGATATCGCTCGGCACGTCGACGCCACGGTCCACAAGTTCGAGGAGTGGGGCCTCCCCATCATGAGGGACCCGAAAACCGGGAGATATCAGCGCGAAGGCAAATGGCAGATCATGATCCACGGCGAGAGCTATAAGCCGATCGTCGCCGAAGCCGCGCGCAAGGCCGCTAGCGAAGTCTACAACCGGATCATGGTGACCCACCTGCTGATGGATAAGCAGCGACCGAAACGGGTCGCCGGGGCCGTCGGCTTCAACGTGCGTACCGGGGATTTCTACGTCTTCCGCGCCAAGGCGGTCATCGTGACCGCCGGCGGCGCTTCGCACATCTTCAAGCCCCGCGCGGTCGGAGAAGGCATGGGGCGAACCTGGTATGCCCCGTGGAGCAGCGCCTCTGCCTACGCGTTGCCGATTTTGGTCGGCGCCAAGATGACGCAGATGGAGAATCGGATCGTCCTCACCCGATTCAAGGACGGCTATGGTCCGGTCGGCGCCTATTTCCTGCACCTGAAGACCTACACGCAAAACGCCTATGGGCAGGATTACGAGCCCACCTGGTACAACTCAATCAGGGAAAGGGTCGGGGATTACGTCGATCGACACCCGGTCCCGACATGCCTGCGCAACCACGCCCTGCTCGAGGAGGTCAAGGCCGGTAGAGGTCCCATCCGCATGGTCACGACGGAGGCCTTCAAAGACCCGCACAAGGAGACGGTCGGGTGGGAGAACTTCCTCGGCATGACGATCGGGCAGGCGGTCGTCTGGGCGTCGCAAAATATCGATCCCAAGGAAATAAATCCGGAACTGACCACGTCGGAGCCCTACGTCATGGGCTCCCATGCGACGTGTTCGGGCGCGTGGGCGAGCGGTCCGGAAGACTACGCGCCCTCGGAGTATCAGTGGGGATACAACCGTATGATGACCGTTGAAGGCCTCTTCGGCGCCGGCGACGCGATCGGCGGCAGCGCCCACAAGTTCTCGTCGGGTTCCTTCACGGAAGGCCGGATCGCCGGCAAGGCAGCGGTCAGATACGTGAATGACCTCGGCCAACAGCAGCCTCAGGTCAGTGAGGCGGAGTACGAAGACCTCAAGACGATCGTCTACAAGCCCATGGAGAACTACGAGGTCGGGCGCAACGAAATCGTCGCAGGAACCGTTTCGCCGAGCTATATCTTGCCAATTCATGGCCTGCAGCGGCTCGAAAAGATCATGGACGAATATGTCGGCGGCATCGGCGCCCACTATACGACCAACGAACCGCTACTCACCCGTGGGCTCGAGTTGCTGGGCATGCTGAAGGAAGATCTCGCCCATCTCGGGGCCGAAGACCTTCACCAGCTTCAGCGCGCATGGGAGCTTCAACACCGGGTCTTGGCCTCGGAGTGTGTCACCCAGCACACCCTGTTCCGGACGGAAACGCGGTGGCCGGGATACTATTACCGGGCGGATCATCCGAAGCTGGACGACCAAGATTGGCATTGCTTCACCTTGTCCCGCTACGACCGGGACAGCGGGAAGTGGGAGATGGAGAAGGCTCCGGTCTATCACATCGTAGATTGATCGCGGGGGCTCCTCAGAACGCCATGTCTCCCGCGTCCTGCGCGTTCCGGGGTAATTCTTCCATGAGCGCCCGGCCCCGCCAGCCAGTCCAGTTTGCAAAGGTCGTCCTTTCCCAGGCCGTCTAATTTTAGGAAAGCATCGCAGTGTCCCAACTCGTGCCGCCGCACAATTCGGAGCAGGTCAAGCCACTGTTGCTGCTGGAGACGGAGCGGGCCGAGGAACGCAAGCGGGCGGAGAAATTCAGGAAAATTCCTCTCGACTCGCGCACAGTCTCCGACGTCTTCATGCTGGCAATGGGGGCCTATACGCCGCTCGATGGTTTTATGGGGCATGACGACTGGCGCGGTTCGTGCCTGCATATGAAACTGACCAGCGGCGTCTTCTGGCCGATCCCGATCACGCTTTCGGTAAACAAAGACCTTGCCGATAGCTTGCATGTCGAAGAGGAGGTGACGCTCATCGACGCGGAGACCGGTGAAATACTCGCCGTGATGCAGATTCACGAGAAATATTCAATCGACAAACAACTCGAGGCCGAACACGTCTATCGCACCGCCGATCCCAAGCATCCAGGCGTAGCGAAGGTACTGCATCAGGGGGACGTTAACCTGGCCGGGCCCGTCATGGTGCTTAGCGAAGGCGAATATCCTGCCAACTACCCCGACCTTTATATCCGCCCCGCCCAGTCACGGGCCATGTTTCTTGAGCGGGGCTGGTCTAATGTCGCCGCCTTCCAAACCCGCAATCCCATGCACCGCAGCCACGAGCACCTGGTAAAAATCGCGGCGGAAGTATCAGACGGTGTTTTCATCCATCAGGTGCTTGGGAAATTGAAGGCAGGCGACATTCCAGCCGATGTTCGTACCCGAGCAATCCAGGCAATGATCGACAATTACTTCCGCCCGGGAACGGTAATCCAGGCAGGCTATCCGATCGAGATGCGCTATGCCGGTCCACGCGAGGCGCTGCTTCATGCCCTCATTCGCCAGAACTTCGGCTGTTCGCACCTTATCGTCGGGCGCGACCATGCCGGCGTCGGCGACTACTACGGCCCTTTCGATGCGCATCACATCTTCGATCAGCTGTGGCCCGGCGCACTTCATACCAAGCCGCTGAAGATCGACGTCACTTTTTACTGCCGGAAGTGCTACGGAATGGCGACGGCGAAGACCTGTCCCCACGATCCGCAGCATCACATTTCGATCTCCGGCACGGAGCAGCGTGAAATGCTTTCGTCCAACGCGGACATACCGCCCGAGTTTAGCCGGCCGGAGGTGGTGGCGATCCTCAAGGCGTACTACGCAGGCCCGCGATCGACGGGCTAGAGTCCGGCATCATGATCATCGCGCAGATCTCCGATACTCATTTGGCCCTGGATACACCCGACGCCAACCAGAGAATGCGCGATTTCGCACTCACGGTTGCGGACATAAACGCGCTCGATCCGGCCCCCGACGTGATCGTTCACACCGGGGATATCGTTCATAACGGACGGCAAGACGAATACGCTCGGGCAGTGGCCACGCTCGCGAAAGCGCGTGCGCCGGTATATGTCCTGGGCGGCAATAGGGACAACAGGGTGAATTTGCGCGCGGCCTTTTCGGCATGCGGATATCTTGCGCCCGATTCCGACTTCATCGACTACGCGATCGACGATTACCCGGTAAGACTGATTGCACTGGATACCCTGAGTTCAGGCAGCAACAAGGGTGACTTTTGCCCTGAGCGGGTCAGACGTTTGGTCGACCTGATCGATGCCGAGACCACCAAGCCTATTGCGGTTTTCACGCACCATCCGCCATTTGAGGTTTTAGTGGGACCGGATCGCCTCCACTTCGAAACAACGGAGACGGTGTCGCGGCTACGCCAGGCTTTGCAGCACTCCGGGCGGGTCGTCGCCGTTTTCAGCGGCCATGTTCATCGTGCCGCGACGGGTCATGTCGGAAGCATCCCGGCGACAGTGGTGCAGTGCATCGCCACGACACTGCGCAAAGGCGAGTATCCGCCTCACATGAAGATACGTCCGGTCTATCAGGTCCACCGGTTCGATCCGGTCTGGGGCTTTGCCAGCGAAACACGAATCGTCGAGGCGCGGCCACTGGCATCAGGGGTATGCGGGTCCATCCCGCCGCGGCGAAAGCGGGGCCCCTTCGACGCCGGCCTTGGCTCATGATGCCACTCGTCTTTCGCTAGGTCGTTGGCGGATCGCACGCATCCAGCGAAGGCGTCAAGGGAGCGCAACAGCGAGCAGCGCGCGCATCGACGCGCCAAGCTCGCCACCAGCCGCAATGCCTGGCTGTTCGCCAGCTTCGACGGCGAGTTTTCCGACCGCAGCCAGAGCTGTGCCGGAAAGGGCGGGGCCAGGGTCGCTTGGTAGCAGGCCAGCGGATGATCGTGAGGGTCTGCTCCAGGGCGGCGTTTGAACTTGTTTGAAGCGCCGCCCTGATTTCTGGTCTAAGGCTTCTGCCTCCGTCGAGGGCTTACGCAAGACTTGCGTAGCCTCGATCAGCTGAGGCTTCCGCCGAGATCAAGCGAGGTCGAAGCGGTCGAGGTTCATCACCTTGGTCCACGCCGCCACGAAGTCCTTCACAAACTTCTCCTTCGAGTCCGCGCACGCATAGACTTCCACGAGGGCTCGGAGCTGGGAGTGCGAACCGAAGATCAGGTCGACGCGCGTGCCGGTCCACTTGAGTTCGTTCGTCTTGCGGTCGCGCCCCTCGTACACGCCTTCAGACGAAGCGGACGGCTGCCATTGCGTCCTCATGTCGAGAAGGTTGACGAAGAAGTCGTTGGTCAGCGCCTCTGGCCGCTTGGTGAAGACGCCGTGCGTGGACTTCCCGGCATTTGCGCCGAGCACGCGCAGGCCGCCGACGAGAACCGTCATGTCAGGCGCTGTCAGGGTCAGCAACTGCGCCCGATCCACCAATGCCTCCTCAGGCGACATGAGCTGCTTGCCGCGTAGATAGTTGCGGAAACCGTCGGCGGTGGGTTCGAGCGGTGCGAAGGACTCGACGTCGGTCTGCGCCTGCGACGCGTCCATGCGCCCCGGCGTGAAGGGGACCTTCACGTCGTGCCCGGCGGCCTTCGCGGCCTTCTCGACCGCGGCGCCGCCACCGAGAACGATCAGATCGGCGAGCGAAACCTTCTTGCCGCCGGATTGTGACGCGTTGAACTCCTTCTGAATCGCTTCGAGTTTCTGCAGGACCGTCTTCAGCTGAGCCGGCTGATTGACCTCCCAGTCCTTCTGCGGCGCGAGGCGAATGCGCGCGCCGTTCGCGCCGCCGCGCTTGTCGGAGCCGCGGAACGTCGACGCCGACGCCCAAGCGGTCGAGATCAGCTGCGACACCGACAGGCCCGACCCGAGGATTTTCGCCTTCAGAGCAGAAATATCCTGCTCCCCGATCAGCGGATGATTCACCGCGGGGATCGGGTCCTGCCAGATCAGTATTTCCTTCGGGACGAGCGGGCCGAGATAACGATGGATCGGCCCCATGTCGCGGTGCGTGAGCTTGAACCACGCGCGGGCAAACGCGTCCGCGAGCTGATCCGGATGCTCGTAAAAGCGCCTCGAGATCTTCTCGTAGGCCGGGTCCATGCGCAGCGAGAGGTCCGTGGTCAGCATGGTCGGCACATGCTTCTTCGATTTGTCGTAGGCGTCCGGGATCGTGGCGGCGGCGCCTTTCGCCTTCCACTGGTAGGCGCCGGCTGGGCTCTTCGTCAGCTCCCATTCATTGTTGAACAGGTTCTCGAAGAAGTGATTGCTCCACTTCGTCGGCGTCTGCGACCAGGTGACCTCCGGGCCGCCGGTGATGGCATCGCCGCCGAAGCCCTTGCCATACTTGCTCTTCCAGCCGAGGCCCTGATCCTCGATGAGGGCGCCTTCCGGCGCTGGGCCCATCAGTGACGGATCGCCGGCGCCGTGGGTTTTGCCGAAGGTGTGGCCGCCGGCAATGAGCGCGACGGTTTCCTCGTCGTTCATCGCCATGCGGAAGAACGTTTCCCGGATGTCCTTGGCCGCCGCGACCGGATCCGGCTTGCCGTTCGGCCCTTCCGGATTGACGTAGATCAGACCCATCTGCACGGCGGCGAGAGGGTTCTGCAGCTGACGTTCGCCGCTGTAGCGTTCGTCCCCCAGCCAGGTCCCCTCGGGACCCCAGTAGAGCTCTTCGGGCTCCCAGACATCGGCGCGACCGCCGCCGAAACCGAACGTCTTGAAGCCCATCGACTCCAGCGCGACGTTGCCCGCGAGAATCATCAGGTCGGCCCAGGAGATTTTCCGGCCGTATTTCTGCTTGATCGGCCACAGCAGCCGGCGCGCCTTGTCGAGGTTCGCGTTGTCCGGCCAGCTGTTGAGGGGCGCGAAGCGCTGCTGGCCGGCGCCGGCGCCGCCGCGGCCGTCGGCGATGCGGTACGTGCCCGCGGCGTGCCATGCCATGCGGATCATCAGTCCGCCGTAGTGGCCGTAGTCGGCCGGCCACCACTCCTGCGAGTCCGTCATCAAGGCGTGCAGGTCCTTGATCACGGCATTCAGGTCGAGGCTCTTGAACTCCTTGGCGTAGTCGAACGCCTTGCCCATCGGATCGGACAGGGTGGAGTTGTGGTGAAGAACCTGAATGTTCAGCTGGTTCGGCCACCAGTCACGGTTCGTCCTGGCTACAACATGCATCACCGGGCACTTGCCCGCGCTCTCGTCAGTCTTGGCGTCCATGGTTCTCTCCGAGCGTGTTCCGCTTTCCGAGCGTGTTCCGCTTTGTTCCCGTTCCGTATACAAGGATCATCGGTTCTTGGAAAGTGATCCAGCTTCATGGGTGCAATGACAAAGAGCTAGTCGGGCGAAATGTCCTGATCACCGGGAAGCATTGCACAACCTGCCATCGGAATTGGCGATGAAAGGCAACCAGCTCACCCGGGGGTCGCGGCCGCTTGGAGGTGAAAATGCCGATGCGGATTGCTCTACGTTCGATAGTGCTGGTGTTGGCGACCGTGACGATGGTGTCGGCGGCGAGCGGCGCCGATACCGTCAAGGTCGCGATCGGCCAGATCGATGCCTGGGCGAACCAGGCGCCCACGCTGGGCATGAAGGCCGGCATCTTCCAGAAGCACGGCATCGCGCTGGAAACCTTCGGCACCCAGGGTGCCGGCGAGACGCTGCAGGCGGTGATCTCCGGTTCGGCCGACATTGGGATCGGCATCGGGACCGCGGGTGCCATGCGAGCGTTCGCGCGCGGCGCGCCGGTGCGCGCGATCGCGGCCGCCTATGTCGGCGTCGGCGATCAATATTGGTACGTACCCGCCAATTCGCCGCTCCAGCGTCTCACCGACTCAACCGAAAAGCACACGATGGCCTACTCGACCAACGGTGCCACCTCGCACGTCATCGCGCTCGGCTTCGTCAAACAGCTCGGCGTCAAGGCGAAGCCGACCGCGACCGGCGGCCCGCCCGCCACTTATACCATGACGATGACCGGCCAAATCGACATCGGCTGGGCGGTGGTCCCGTTCGGCTTGGCCGAATTGCAGGAGGGCAAGATCCGGGTGGTCGCCCGCGGTCCCGAGGTTCCGACACTGCGCAACCAGACCATCCGGGTACAGGTCGTCAACGCCAACGCACTCAAGGAACGCAAGGACGTCATGGTCCGCTTCATGCGCGCCTACCGCGAGTCGCTCGACTGGATGTATTCAAACCCGCTCGCGGTCAAATACTACGCCGAGACGATCAAGCAGCCGGAAAGCCTGGTCGTGATGCAGCGCGACCAGTACAACCCGAAAGACGCATTGTCGCCGGACCGGCTCTCGGACCTCGATCAGGTGATGGCGGACGCGGTGGAGATGAAGTTCCTCGACGCACCGCTGACTAAGGAGCAACTCGCGCAGTTTTTCCAGATTCCGGCGCCGGGAACGTAACGGCATCGTCCCGTCGGCCACGCGGCGCGTTCGCACGTGCGCGGATCAAGTGGACTGCATGCACGTGCGATTGACCAGGCAACCGCCTATGTTACCTTGCATCGAATGGTTCACTCCAGCCGTGTGAAGGAGCGACCGACATGTTGGCAGGCAAGAGCGGCGCAGCGAGCGCGACACGTCGCCTTCCGAATCGGGAAGCGGCTCTCGAGCAGCTTTATAGCGACATTTCCGCAAAGAACATGTTTCCGTTCTGGGCGACCTCAACCGACGTCGCGCATGATGAAATCAAGCAATTGATGGGCACGCAAAAGGCCGTTCCTCATCTCTGGAGCTACAAAGGCGATATCGAACCAATTCTATTTCGAGCGGCCGAACTCGTGACGATGGATGATTCCGAACGCCGCTCGCTCATCCTGGTCAATCCCGGGCTCTCCCCGCGGCGCGCGACCGTGAGCACGATGTACACCGCCTACCGGCTCAATGACGCCAACGAGGTGATGCCGCCGCACCGGCACTCCCCCAACGCCATCCGGTTCGGCTTGACCGGAAAAGGCAATTTCACCGGCGTCGATGGCGAGGATATCACCTTCGGGCCCGGCGACATGGTGCTCACCCCGATCGACACCTGGCACAACCACGGCAACGTGGGCAACGAGCCGGCGGTCAATCTGTCCGTGCTCGATCTGCCGCTCGTCGAGACGCTCAATGCGGTCTATTTCGAACATGATTACACCGAGATGGTCGACGGCAAGCCGGTCAAGAAGAAACAACAGACGGCGACCGTGCCGTCCGATTATTCCGCCCGCGCCTACGACCACGGCGGGCTCAAGCCTCGCTTCCTGCAGCACCACCGCGGCGCCGGGCACTCCTCGCCGATGTACGTGTATCGTTGGGAGATGATGCAGGAATTGATCGAGCGCTTCAAAGATTGGGATGGCGACCCCTACGAGGCGTTATCGATCGAATATGTCGACCCGCTGACCGGCGGTCCGGTGTTCAAGACCATGACCTTCTTCGTGCAGGTGCTGCGTCCCGGCGAGAAGACGCTGCCGGTGCGGCAGACGGCGAGCCTGCTGGTCGCGCCGTTCGAGGGGCAGGGACACTCCATCATCGACGGCAAGCGCTTCGACTGGCAGGCGTTCGACAACTTAGCGGTGCCGGGCGGCTCCTGGTTCGAGCACGTTAACGGCGACAACAGGCAGCCCGCCATCCTGTTCGTCGCCAGCGATGAGCCCGCATTGAAATGCTTTCACCTGTTCAAGAAGTGGGGCCGCGACGCCGCCGGCAGCATCGTAAAAATCGCCTGAGCTCGAGCGCGCCAAGCCCGGCTGCCTACTGGCGGTAGCCGCCCCGACGAACGTCACTTTGTCGAGCGTTTCGTGTCGAGTCGATCGAACACCACTCTCATATCGCACTTCGACTGCCCGGGCGGTGGGCAAGTCTGGGTCGAGGGCACGACGCTCTTTATCGGGCACATGCACTGGCCGAGCGGCACCACCATCGTGGACGTGGCCGATCCGCGCCAGCCCCGCAAGCTCGCAACCATCGATCTGCCGCAGGGCTGGCATTCCCACAAGGTGCGGGTGGCGAACGGCATCATGATCGTCAACCACGAGCGACTGGGCGAGAGCGGACCGGCCGAGTTTGGCGGCGGCATCGCAATCTATGACGTCTCGCGCCCCAGCACGCCGAAGCTCCTCACCAAGTGGCGCACGGCCGGCCGCGGCGTGCACCGTTACGATTTCGATGGCCGCTACGCCTACCTATCGCCGACGGCCGAGGGCTATGTCGGCAACATCATGATGATCCTCGACCTCGCCGATCCTTCCCGCCCGGTCGAGGTCGGGCGGTGGTGGATCCCGGGTCAGTGGAAGGCCGGGGGAGAACCTTATCCTTGGGACAACTCCCCCGCGCCGCGTTGTCATCATCCGCTGCGCATGGGCAATCGCCTCTATGTCAGCTACTGGCATCACGGGCTCTTCATCCTGGATATCTCCGACATGGCGCGGCCGAAAACGGTGGCGCACGCCAACACCAGCCCGGCGTTTGCGCACCCGACGCATACTTGTCTGCCGATTCCGCAACCGCTCAAGGGCCGCCGCATCATGGTGGTGGCGGACGAGGACGTCGCCAAGCTGCGGCCGTCGTCACCCTCCTTCGCTTGGATTTACGACATCACGCTCGAGCAACTGCCGGTGCCGATCGCGACGTTCCAGGTGGCCGGGCTCGACGTCGACGGCAGCCCGCAACCGCCGATGAGCGGTTGCCACCAGCCATCGGAGCGTTTCCACGGCACCGTGATCCCGTTCGCGTGGTTTGCGCAAGGGCTGCGCCTCGTTGACATCGCGGACCCGTTCGCTCCGCGGGAGGTTGGCCATTTTCTGCCGTCGCCGGCAGACGGCGAGGAGCGCCCGTCCTCCAATGACGTCACGATCGACGATCGCGGGCTGATCTACCTCGTGGATCGCGTTCGCGGGGTCGACATCATCGAAGCAAGGGGATTGCACTGAGGATCAACGCCATGCAGGACGCACGCGCTACCCGCAAGGATATCCATCCGATCGGAAAGAAGAACCCGAACCTGCCTTTTCATCCCGCGGTGCGCGCGGGCGATTTCATCTTCGTTTCAGGGCAGGTTGCGAAGGATGCCGACGGCAACATGATCTCGGGAACGATCGAGGACGAGACGCGGGGCACGATCGAGGCGATTCGCCGAATCCTCGCCGAGGAAGGAGCGACACTGTCCGATGTCGTGCGCGTCACGACCTATCTCGGGGATGCCCGCGACTTCGGACGCTACAACCGGGTATTCGGAGAGCACTTCAAGGATGCCGTGCTGGCCCGCACCACCGTCGAGGCACGAGCAGTCATCAATACCAAGATCGAAATGGACGCCATTGCGTACAAGCCGCGCGGCGGGTGAACTGGTGTGCCGCGCGGCAAACCGATCGTTTGATACGCGCGGTCGCCAGTTCGGCAACACGCTGACCGAGGCATACCGCAAGCTCAATCCCACTGCGAAGGTCCCGACCCTGATCGACGGCGATCTCGTGATCTGGGAATCCCATACCATCCTTCGCTATCTCGCCGCCGTGCATGGGCCGACGCTGATCGGAGCGAGCGCGGCCGAGCGCACCATGGTCGAGCGTTGGATGGACTTTTTGCTCGGCGCCTTGAACACGCCGTATGTCGCCGTGTTCAAAGACGCCAAGAAGGCCCCGGCGGAACGCGCGGGCGATTTCGCGACGCAAAGTGCCGATCTCCTCGCCCAGCTCAAAATACTCGATGGCCACATCGCCGGGCGCCATTGGTTCGCGCTCGATCATTTCACCATCGCCGACATTGCGCTCGGCTCGATCGTGAAGCGTTGCCTGGAGTTTCCGATCGAGCGCCCGGCCTATTCGGAGCTCGAGCGCTGGCAGAGTGCGATCGATGCACGGCCGGCGTTCGCGGTGGCGATCGGCACTAAGCCGAGCGTGCTAACGCCGGCGGCCTGAGGCTGCTGTCGGTCCGTCGATTCTAGACCGGAACGCACAGGGCGTTGGGCACCAGAAGGTTGTCGTAGACGCAGCGGCGCTCGGCGAGCTTCAGCGCGCCACCTACGCGGCGGAACACGTCATAATAGACGCCGATCTGATGCAGCGTCGCATCGGGGCGGTCGAACAGGACCTGAAGCACGACATAGTTCGCGCGGGCCTTCACCGTTGCATTGCCCTCCGCACTCAGGACAACCTGGTTTCCGATGATGTGCCGCAAATAACGCGGCGCAAACATCGAAGTTTCCATGAGCGCGAATGCGCGATCGTAGATCATTCGTTTGTTCTCGCAATAGATCAAGCCGACCGGCAGTCCGCGGTCGAAATTTTCGCGCGACAGGACAACGTACAGCGCATCGTCGGTGAACATTTCCGTCCAATCCGCCAGGCGCTGCTCGTCGAGCGCCTGCGCGTATCGCGCATTGAAGGACTCGATCTCGTGATGCAACAGCAGAGCTTGCAGGCGCGAATCCAGCGACGCGGCGTCGGGTGGATGATCGCGCGTCAGAGCGGGTTCACCCATGGTTCTAGAGCCCCATCTCCGCGCGCCAGTGCCGATACATGGCCCGGATCGATGCTTCCGAGATCAAACTGTCGGACGTGCCCGCCGCGACCGCGGGATCGAGCTTCACCAGATGCTGGCCGCCCGGAACGTGCTGCATTCCGTCCTGCACGAACTTGATCGCCTCGTTGTCCTCCAGACCGAGGAAGCCGGCCGGGCCCATGAGATTACCCTGGCGCAGACGATGGCGGGTCATCTCGTCGTCGTCGCCTTCGAAGCCGAACATCGTCCACTTCATTATGAACTCGTGCGGACCAGTCGGTACGATTTGGCGCACGCCGAGCGTATTCATCTCGCGCTGGATGATCAGATTCGGCCAGATGGTCGCCATCGTCACGGACCAGGGGCTGTCGAACTCCTCGATGAAGTCCATGAAACGCGGCTCCGCGAGCGTCATGCCGTCGCGATAGGCGCGCATCTCCTTCTTGGCATCGCTGGAAACGCTCTTGCGCTCCGACTTCGCCGACGCCATCACGCCGTGCCGTCCGGTCGCGTCCGCAAGCATGAGCGACCGGTTACCGGCCACCAACAACCCGAACGTCACCAGGAAGGTGTGCAGCAGCGTGGCGTGATAAGGATCCTTGAGGTTCTCGTGGTAGAGCTTCCAATTGCCGGGCAGCGTGTGGCGGTAGTAGCCCAGAAGCCTCGGCTTGCGGCCGTCGAAGGTCGCCTCGAACTCTTTGAGCACCTCCGGCCCGAGGTAATCCTGCAACGATTCCATGTCGCGGACATAGGAGGCGAACACGACGCCGCGGTGAATCGTGACGTTGAGCCGACGCAGTCCGTGCCGCGCGTTGTCGAAATCGGCGGGCATGCCGCCCTTTCCGTTGACGCCGCGTCGGAATGGAACGCCGGCGAGATTGCCTTGAAGGTCGTAGGACCATTGATGGTAAGGGCAGACGAATTCTTTGGCGTTGCCGCTGAGCTCGCGGCAGAACTCCGCGGCGCGATGTGAGCAGCGGTTCTCGACGACATTGATGGAGCCATCGTCGGCGCGCACGACGACCACGGGCGTGGGACCGACATTGGAGCGGATGAAGTCGCCGGCCTTGGGCACTTCGCATTCCAGGGCGACGTAGTTCCAGGTACGGCCGTGAAAAATCTTCTCGATCTCGCGCTCGTAGATCGTCTGATCGGTATAGACCCAATCGGGGATGCGCGTGAGCCCTTCCGTCGGCCAGACATAACGTTTCGTCAGCGAAAGCTCGGGATCGACGTTCATGGCGGCAATCTTCCCAATGCCCGCTTGATTGTCTTCCTCGGTAGCGCGAACGCGATCCGCCGCTGTGCGATTCGGGGCCGCGTTCGCCATGGCTGGCGCCGAGGCGGCCCGACGCTCCATATCGATGAAGACGCCGTCGCCTTCGAGCTTCACGGCGTAGGTGCGCAGATCCTCTGTCGCCGGCGCACACAGCGCCTTGCCGGAGCGAATGTCGAATTGACCCTGATGCAGCGGGCACTCGATCCTGCCGTCCTCGACGAAACCCTCGCTCAACAAAGCGAGCGCATGGGTACAAATTCCGGAGGTGGCAAAGACCTCGTTCGATAACCGGTAGAGCGCGACGGGCGAGCCGTTCACATCTACGCCCAGCACGCCGTCCACGCCGATTTCACGGAAGGATGCGACCCTCTGCCATGCCATCGTTTGCGGCCTCAAACGAGATGGTTCAGCATAGCTTTGATTTTTCGCAAGGCCAATAGGTCCGTGAACTTTGCGCAATCGTGGCAAGGTATTCAGGTCATCAGCATACCATCATATCTGTCTAGCGCCCGAACGAACGGCGTAGCCGATCAATGAACCACGACCGGAGAAAACGTCCGGCATTGCCGCCAACGCACCGGGGCGCCGCTCTGAGCGATCGCCGGTCCCGCAACCGCGGTCGCAGCCACGCCCGCGCCCGCTCGCATGAGAAACGCACGCCTTTGCATTTTGGCTCTCCCGCCGAGATGTAACTGCTCGAACCAGCACCGCCGTCGGATTTGCAGTTTTTTGCGGTTGCATCTGCGCGCAGCGCGGATAAAAGCCTAACACAGTCCCGGGCGCGTGCAAGTATGATCATATACTGAGTATTTGCCGCTGCGCAGGAGGCGGAAACTGGCGCGACGAGGAGGGCGGCCAATGGCGACACGAATGAAACCGGCAAGGAAACGCGTAACAAGAAAACACGTACAAAGACTCGCCGGCAAAAGGAAAGCCCGGCGAGGCAAGGCCAAGAAAGGATCATTGCGCACCGGCACGGTCCATTCCGACATGCCGCTGTGGGGGCGGCCCGGCTATCTCCTGCGGCGCTTGCATCAAATCCACTACGCGCTGTTCTTCGAGGAATGCGCGGCATTCGACATCACACCGGTTCAGTACGGATTGTTGACGACGCTCTCGCTCAACCCCGATCTCGACCAAAATTCATTGGCCCGCGAACTCGGAATCGACCGCACCAATGTCGCCGACGTCCTCAACCGCCTCGCGAGACGCGGGCTTCTGGAGCGGCGCCGCAGCCCTGACGACGGACGCATGGTGCTTGCGCGGTTGACCCGCCCCGGCGAGCGACTGACGCGAAAGATGTATCGGCCGATGCGACGCGCGCAGAAGCGTCTGCTCGAGCCGCTTCTCGCGCAGGAGCGCAACGCGCTCATCATAACGCTGATCCGTCTCATCAACGGCAACAATCATCTGGGGCGAACGATCTTTCAGCCCAGCTGAGGTCGATGATCGAGAACGGGTGCGTCTTGCCGATGCCCGCCGGCGCCGTCCGTTTCAAAATGCGTCGGCTTGAGTGTTGGGCTGCGTCGCGCGAAAGGCGTCGAGGGCCATGCATCGCTCGAAGATCGCAGTCAGGGTGCCGTAGTCGTCGAGCGGACAGTCGAAGCGCTGGGCATTGAAAATCTGCGGCACGAGACAAATGTCCGCCATGGTGACGGTATCGCCATAGCAGAAGCGACGAGCGAGGCCCGCGCTAGCCAGGTAAGTCTCCAGACCTCCCAGTCCCTCCGCGATCCAATGGCGATACCAACTCTTGGTCGCTGCCTCGTCGGCAGCGAATTGCGTCTGGATGTGCTTGAGCACGCGTACATTGTTGAGAGGGTGGATATCGCAGCCGATGATTTGCGACACCGCCCGCACGTAATGGCGTCCGTGCACGTCCGCCGGCATCAGCGGCGGCTCCGGGTAAACCTCGTCCAGATACTCGATGATGGCCATGGATTGAATGAAGGATCGATCGCCGTCGATCAGCAACGGCACTAACCCTTGAGCATGCAGCGCCCGATACGAGGGCGTTCGATGCTCCATTTTTGGCAGGCTGACGTAATGCGGCGTGTACTCGAGCCGCTTGTAGGCGAGCGCAATTCGAAGCCGGTATGAGGTGGAGGAGCGGAAGAACGTGTATAAATCCCGCGACAACGTCTACTCCGCCGCAGCGGCTTTGTTGAGAATCTCGTCTGGCGTCGACGAGACCACCTCGACATATTTGGGAATGAACGTCCCCCCTTCGATATATTTGATGAATTCCGGCTTGATCTCGTTGGCTAGCACCTTGCGGATGCGCGCGTGCTCTTCGATGTCGGACCATTCCGCGATCAGGAAGAAACGCTGTGGATCCTGCGTGTCGCGGCACAGCACGCCGTCTTTCACTTGCGCCCGCGACTTGTGCATGGGGTTGCCGTCCGAATAGTCGAACTTCTCAAACGAGCGGATGAATTCCTCCTCTTTGCCCTTGGTCACGCGAAAATCGTAGATGTGGAGAAAGTTGCCCTTCGTTGCGAGGGGTTCTTGCGCCATGGCGTCCTCCTGTTCGTGATCGATACGAAGGTACGCTGATGAATTCTTGAACGCAACCACGCTGGATGTAGCGGGAGATCGTCGTAGCGCAAACATATGGTTGGCGTTGGTCGTCGGCGCATCGATGCCATCGGCGAGTGGTGCATCGCCGATCCGGGGTGGGGCGCCGCCGACAGGCGGCGAAGTTGCCGAGTGGCTTCTTGCTCCGCGAATGATAAAAGATTGGCAGGCGTATTGGTTTCGGGGTTAAATGAAAACGATAGCCGCGAGGGAGAGGGCCATGAGAACACATTCCCCCATTCTGTGTATCGGTGTGGCTGCAAGTGTTGCCCTGTTCGCTGCCGCGAATGCCGCCCACGCGCAAGACAAGGCGATCAGGATCGGGGGCTTGTTCGCGATGTCGGGTCCGGGTTCCTATTTCGGGGTACAGGACAAGCAGGGCATCGAGCTTGCGATCGAGCAGATCAACAAGACAGGGGTCAACGGCCACAGGTTCGAGGTCCAATACGAGGATTCAGCCTGCAGCCCGCTGCCGGCGACGCAAGCAGCCAAGCGGCTCCTCGAGCAATACAAGCCCCACGTCGTGCTCGGTGAAGAGTGCTCGGACGCGACGCTCGCAGTCATGCCGCTCATGGAGCAGGCGAAGGTGCCGCTGCTCAACGCGGGCTCGTCCTCGATCAAGATCACCGATCCCGGCAACCCGTGGACGTTTCGCATCATGCCCAACGAGGTGATGCAGGGCGTCGACATCGCCACCAATGCCCATAAGCGCCTTAACGCACGCACGGCGGTGCTGCTCTATGAGAACACCAATGCCGGGATCGGCAACGCGAAGGTGTTCGGCGACACATTCAAGTCGCTCGGCGGGCAAATCCTTGCCGATATCGGCTTCGGCCGCGACGTGAACGACTTCACCGCGATCGCGACGCGCATAGCCGGTCTCGGCAAGGTGGATGTGATCCCGACCTACACGCTCGAGGGCCAGGGCCTACGCATCACGCAAGCGCTGGCGCAGGCCGGCGTCACCAGGGGTGGCGGCGGACAATCGATTCAGCTCGGCACGATCTGGTTGCCCTTCGGTTTCGAGCAGAAGGCGGGCAAGGCGGCGCTCGGCTACGTCCGCATCGTCCAATTCGATCCGACCGACAAGCGCGAGGTGGTGCAGAACTTCATTCGCTCCTTCAAGGCCAAATACAGTCAGGAGCCGACGCACATCAATGCCCACGCTTTCGACCAGATTCTGGTCATCGCTGACGTCGTTCGCCGCGGTGCCACGGACTCGCAGTCGATCCGCGATATCATGGCCACGACAAAGGGCTTTTCCGGTGTGACCGGCAGCGTCGAATTCGATAAGACCAATCAAAACATCAAGATGGACACGATCCACTATATGGAGACCTTGCCGGATCTGTCGTGGAAGGCGCTCGGCTGGAACTGAGCGGTCATGCTGACCGTCGCCCTCCAACAGGGAATCAATGGCATAGTCTTCGGCAGTCTCTATGTCCTCGTGGCATTGGGGCTCACCCTCATCTACGGCGTTCTCGTGCAGATCAATTTCGCGCACGCGGACGTCGTGACCATCGGCGCGTTCGCGGCCTATTTCTTCACGTTCGCCTTCGGTGGCAACTATCTCATCAGCATCGGCGTCGCGCTTGTGGTCGGCGCGGCGCTCGGCTGGCTCGTGAACGCAGCGATCTTCGCGCCGCTGCGCGAGCGCGGCAGCGAATTGTTGCCGCTGATCGCGACCATCGGCGTGTCCATCCTGTTGCAGAACGCGATGCTGCTTTGGTTCGGGCCGATCCCGTATGCCTTCGATAGCCCCTATAGCAATAAAGTCATCCGGCTCTGGGGCGGCACATTCATCACCTGGCAGAACCTCATCATCATCTTTGTATCCACGCTCACCATCGCGCTGCTCTACGCGTTCATGAAGTTCACCTTCATGGGAAAGGCGCTGCGCGCGGTCTCACAAGACCGTGAGACCGCGGGCCTCATGGGCATCAATCCCAACCAGCTCATCATGCTGACCTTCGTGATTGCCTCCGCGCTCGCCGGCATGGGCGGCGCCATGCTTGGGCCGGTCCTCGTGTTGACGCCCTTTGCCGGCACAAGCGTAATCGTGAAGGCGTTCGCCATCGTCATCATCGGCGGATTCGGCAACGTCGAGGGGACGATCATCGCGGGGCTTGTGGTCGGCTTGATCGAAAGCTTCACGACCCAGCTCGTGAATCCGGGCCTGACCGACCTCGTCGTCTTCACGCTGCTGCTGCTGATGCTCGCATTCCGTCCGACCGGGCTGATCGCCGAAAAGCGTGAAGAGAATGTCTAGCGAGGCCCACCGGACGCTTGCCGGCCAATCCGGTAACCGGCGTTGGTGGCTCCTTGTCGCCGCGATCATCGTCGCGGTCTTGCCGTTGGTATTTCAGGATTCCTATTGGCGCACGAACCTGATCGTCTGCGCGATCAATATCATGCTCGCCATCGGCCTTGACTTCATTCTCGGCTATGCCGGTCAGCTCAACCTTGGTCACTCGGCGTTCTACGGCATCGGCGCCTATGCCTCCACGCTGCTCATCATGAAGCTTGGCGTGCCGTTCTGGGCGGCGTTCGTCTTCGCCATGGTATTGTCCGGCGCTGCCGGTATGGCGTTGTCGATTTTCGCGGTTCGCCTGCGGGGCCATTACCTTGCGATCGCCTCACTCGGCTTTGCCGTCATCGTGCATCAGGTGCTGCTGAACTGGATCAGCCTGACGCAAGGCCCGCTCGGCATCTACGCCATCAAGCCGCCGCCAGACGTTGCGCTGCCGGGGCTGCCGGTCATCTCGTTCAGCAACACCGCGAACATGTTCTATCTGGTCGCAGGCTTCGCATTCCTGTTCTACCTTCTGCTCGACCAGCTTGTCCGCTCGCCGGTCGGGGAGACGCTCACCGCGATCAGAGAGGACGAGGTTTCGGCTTCTTCGTTCGGCATCAATTGCATGGCCTGGAAGGTGTTCGCCTTCGGCGTCGGCTCGGCGCTCGCCGGCGCGGCTGGCGCCTTCTATGCGAGCTTCGTCGGCACGTTGGTTCCGGACGCCTTTATCATCACCGAGTCCTTCACCATCCTCGCCATGGTCATTGTCGGCGGCATGGGGACGCTGATCGGCCCGGTCTGGGGCGCGATCCTGCTGACGATCTTGCCCGAGCTCTTGCGCGGAGTCGGCGATCTGCGTCTCGTCCTCTATGGCGCTGCGCTCACCCTCGTCGTGCTGTTCATGCCAGGCGGCATCGTGCAAGCAGCGCAGCTCTTCCGCGCGCGGTTTAGCCGGCTACCAACCGCCACCGACGCTGGAATGCACCGATGATCGCTTCGGGCCCCGCTGCGGCGGCGCAAGCGCGTCCTGCGACCGCGGCTGCCCTCTTTTGCGGAGAAGGCTTGCACAAAAGGTTCGGCGGCGTGCAGGCGGTTCGCGACATTTCGCTCAACGTCCCGCGTGGCAGCGTGTTTGCGATCATCGGCCCGAACGGTGCCGGCAAGTCGACGCTCCTCAACCTGATGAGCGGGCTCTATCAGCCGGATGCGGGCCGGATGATCTTCGACGGCGTCGACCTCGTAGGCTTGCCGGCGCACAAACGGGTACGCCTCGGCCTTGCGCGCACATTCCAGAAATTGCGGCTTTTTAAGCAGCTATCAGTGCTCGGCAACGTCATCGCGGCCTCTCACATCCATCACGATATCCCAGCCTGGCAATACGTCGTCCACGGGGCCGCGTTCGGGCGCGACCATGCCCGCTGCCGCGGGGAGGCGATCAAGCTCCTCCGCTTCGTCGGGCTTGAAGGCCGCGCATCGGCGCAGGCGGCTTCGCTGGCCTACGGCGAGCAACGCATGCTCGAGCTCGCCCGCGCACTCGCTACCTCGCCTCGCCTGCTCATGCTCGACGAGCCCGCCGCCGGCCTCAACGCGGCAGAAGTTGAGCGGTTGCTTGACCGCATTCGCCGCCTTCGCGGGGGCGGCATGACCATCATCGTTGTCGAGCACAACATGGATCTCGTGATGAAGCTCTCGGATCGGGTGCTGGTCATGGATTACGGGCAGCATCTTTTCGAGGGCACGCCCGCCGAGGTCCAAGCCAATCCGAGCGTGATTGCAGCTTATCTCGGGGTAATGACGTGACCGCGCTTCTTGAAGCCGAGGGACTTCAACTGGCTTATGGCGAGATCTCTGCCTGCCGCGATGTCAGCTTGCATGTGGGGCAGGGCGAGATTGTCACGCTGATTGGCGCGAACGGTGCCGGCAAATCGACGACGCTGCGCGCGGTCGCTGGCGCACTTCTGCCGCGTGCCGGCTCCATCCGTTTTCGCGGGCATGACATCACGCGCCTGCCATCGTATGAGCGCACCAAGCTCGGGATCTCGCTCGTTCCCGAGGGAAGGCGCGTGTTCCCGTTCCTCACGGTGCGCGAAAATCTCGAGCTCGGCGCCTTCAAGTACCGCAAAGAGAGCGCGAAGGTGCGCGGCCTCATGGACAAGGTCCTCGACATGTTCCCGCGGCTGCGCGAGCGCAGGAGCCAGAACGCCGGCACGCTGTCCGGCGGTGAGCAACAGATGCTCGCACTTGGGCGCGCGATCATGTCCGAACCGCACCTCATTTGTCTCGACGAGCCTTCGCTCGGACTTGCGCCGATGGTCGTCCAAGACATTTTCCGCACGATCAAGGCGATCAATGCCGCCGGCACGAGTGTCCTCCTGGTCGAGCAGAACGCGCGCTATGCGCTCGAGACTGCGAGCCGCGGTTACGTGCTGCAGACGGGATCGATCATCGCCAGCGGGCCCTGTGCGACGCTGCGCAACGATGATCGCGTGCGCCAAGCCTATCTCGGCCGTAGCGCAGCCCAGCGGATGGCGCTTTGAAACGCGATTGCTTTGAGCGCGACGGCGCGCGTTGCGCGAGCGACGGATATACGGCCGCCCGAAGGGGTGCAGCGACCTTCTCACCGTCCCAATATCGCTTCTTTCATCGCCCGCGGATCACGATGGCGCCAAGCGCCGGCATCGACCGCCTGGAAGAAGTTGGCGAGGTGCTGATTGAACGCGGCCGGCTCTTCGAGGTTAATGGTGTGGCCGGCATTGGGCATCACCACGAGCCCCGCCGTCGGGACCGTCCGCTTCATGAGCAGGGCGGGTTCGAGGCACGGCCAGTCCTCGTCACCGGTCATGATGAGGGTCGGGACCGTGATCGTCTTCATCTTGTCGACGAGATCGAACAGGGACGGTCGCCGTCTCTGGACGCCGCGCATGGTGCGCGCCGAACCTTCGCTCGAGTGCTCGGTGAGCTGGTCGACGAATTCCTTCCAGCCGCGCGGGTCTTTATTTTGAAACTGCACGCGCGTCGGTCCGAGCGCATAGGCCTCCGCTGCCTTCGCCATGCTGGCCTCCTCGAACTTCCTTGCTGCCGCCTCCGCTTCCGCTGCGAATTGCTGACGCTGGTTGGGCGCGGCCCCATAGCCGCAGCCCGCCACCACCAGCGACCGCGCGCGCTGCGGATAAGTGAAGCCGAAATGGAGCGCCGCGAAGCCGCCCATGGAAAGCCCGACGATGTGAGCTTTGTCGATTTTCAGCGCGTCGAGCACGGCACGAATGTCGTCGCGCGCGCGATCTTGCGAATAACGCTCGCCATCCGCCGGCACGTCCGAAGGCGGATAACCCCGCGCGTTGTAGGTGATGCACCGATAGCAGCGGGCAAAATAGCGTACCTGCGATTCCCATGAGCGATAGTCGCCGGCAAATTCATGCACGAAGACGATCGGAATGCCTGATCCGCTGTCCTCGTAGTAAAGCTTCACCTTGTCGTCGGTGGTCAGATGCGGCATCGATGCCCCCTTTTCTCAAAGCTCCGTCACCTCGGTCACGCCGTCAGCGATCACAGCTGGGACGCGTGCATGCCAATCGAAGGCGATCCTCGACGGCCACAAGCGCGTTGAGGCGCGGTTCGAGCGTCGCGCGCGCCGCTGCAGTCAAGTTCATTTTGCGACACGCAGTTGCGTCGAACATCGGCCAATCCACAAGCCGCGCGCAAATTGATATCACGTTTGAATTTACCGGGAAGCCGATGCGCTTGCGAGCCGCCGGGCGGGCTGGGGCCCGCGGGCGGGGCACATATCCATTTTTCGATGGGTCGCCGAATTGCGCTCTGGACTATCCAACGTCCGAGTAGCTGTTATTCTGTTCATCCATTTGGCTTGGAGGATTGAATGGGACGGCTACCCGGTTTCGTAGCTGTTGCGCTCGTCGCCAGCCTCCAATGCATCGGGCCGGCGCTATCACAGGACTGGCCGACCCGGCCGATGACCATGGTCGTTCCGTTCGCCGCCGGCGGTCCGGCAGACACGGTCGGACGCATCCTCGCCCCCGGCCTTTCCGAGCTTCTGGGCCAGCAGGTCATCATCGAAAACGTCGGCGGCTCCGGCGGCATGACCGGGAGCTCCCGGGTAGCGAAGGCGGCGCCCGACGGCTATCAGTTCGTGCTCGGCAATGTCGGCACCCATGCCGCCAATCAGACGTTCTATAAAACTCCGCTCTACAATGCCGCGACGGATTTCGCGCCCGTCATGCTGATCGCGCAGACGCCGCTGGTCCTGCTCGCGCGCAAAAATTTACCGGCCGACAATCTCAAGGAATTCATCGCCTATGCGAAGGTCAACCAAGCAAGCATGCAGTACGGCTCGGGCGGAGCGGGTTCCGCCAGCCATCTTGCTTGTGTGCTGTTGAATGCGGCCATCGGGATTAATGTCACACACGTTCCCTATCGCGGTGCCGCTCCGGCGATGCAGGACTTGATCGCCGGCCGGATCGACTACCAATGCCCTGACACGCCGATCGCGATTCCCCAGATTCAGAGCAAGATGGTCAAGGCGATCGCGATCCTCACGCGCGATCGCTCGCCGAGCCTGCCCGCGCAGGCGTCCGCGCATGAGCAAGGGTTGACCAATTTCGACGCCTCGAACTGGTTTGCCTCCTTCTTGCCCAAGGGAACATCCGCGGCGGTTGTCGACAAGTTTCATGTCGCCACGCTCGCGACCATCGACACCCCCGCCGTGAAGACGCGCATGCAGGAGATCGGCGCCGATCTCGTGCCGCGCGAGCGCAGCTCGCCTGAATATCTGCAAAGATTCGTCGAGACCGAGATTAAAAAATGGGCCGGGCCGATCAAGGCCAGCGGAGTCTCGATGGATTGACCGTCGACCGTAACAACCGGAACCATTTGCAAGCATTAATCGATCCCCGTCATGCCCATCAGGTTCGCTGAAAACTTCCGCGCCGTGTTTTACGCGCCGTTCTACGCCGCCCAGTCGCTCGGCTTTTATGCCGGAGAAGGTGTCGAGGTCGAGTTGGTCACCTCGTCCAATCCCGGTGACGGCGTATTGGCTCTCCTCAATGACACGGTCGACATCACGTGGGGTGGGCCGATGCGGGTCATGAAGGCCCACGACCTGCAGCCGAGCTCGCTGCTCGTGTGCTTTTGCGAAGTCGTCGCACGCGATCCGTTCTATCTCGTGGGCAGGCATCATCGTCCCGAATTTCAGCTCCGGGACTTGGCGCCACTGAGATTTGCGAGGGTTTCCGAAGTGCCCACGCCTTGGATGTGCCTTCAGCACGACCTGCGCGAGCAAGGTATCGATCCCTCTGGGCTCGAGCGGGCGCCTGATCGATCGATGGCCAGTAACCTCGAAGCGCTGTGCAACGGGCAACTCGATGTGGTGCAGCTCTTCGAACCCTACGCATCAATGGCTTTACAGTTGGGCGCGGGCCACATTCTCTATGCGGCCAGCGCGCGAGGACCAACGGTTTATACGACGTTCGTCGCCACGAAGAGCGGAATCGAGCGCCACCGCGATGCGTTTACGGGCATGACGCGCGCTATTCGACGCATGCAGGGCTGGCTCAGCCAACACGATGCGGAAGAATTGGCCGAACTCACCGCGCCTTTCTTCCCCGACATCGCGCGCAACATTCTGGTGAGTTCGCTGCGGCGTTACGGCCAAGCGGGGATTTGGGCTCGCACTCCTGATATGTCGAGGCAGGGATTCACTCGGCTTGGTGAAAGCCTGCTGTCAGGTGGATTTATTTCTCGCATGCCGACATACGAAGACTGCGTGGATCAAAGCTTGGGCTGAAATGTCAGACTTTCCGCTGCGGCAGCAGGAGAACGACGATCAGAGTCCGACCCCAGGCGTCGCGGGTGTTTCTTCTCGGGTGGCGGCTCGCATCATTCCGCCGCCGACTGGTAGCTTTCCATCGGTGGGCACGAGCAGACGAGATGCCGGTCGCCGTAGATGTTGTCCACCCGGTTGACCGGGCACCAGTATTTGTCGCGCAACAGCCTTTTGACCGGGAAGCACGCCAGCGCGCGTGCATAAGGGCGATCCCAGTTTTCATCGGTGAGATCGAAAACGGTATGCGGTGCGTTCTTGAGGACGTTGTTTTCGCGATCCATTGCCTTTTTCTCGACCGCAGCAATCTCTGATCGAATTGAAATCATGGCGTCGCAGAAGCGGTCGAGTTCCGCCTTCGACTCGGATTCCGTAGGTTCGATCATCAGCGTGCCGGCCACCGGAAAACTCATGGTCGGCGCGTGGAATCCGTAGTCGATCAGCCGCTTCGCGATGTCTTCGACCGAGACTCCGGCGGTGTCCTTGAACGGCCGCGTGTCGATGATGCATTCATGCGCGACGCGGCCATGCGGCCCCTTGTAAAGCAGCGCGTAGTGGCCCTCGAGCCGTTTTGCAACGTAATTGGCGTTCAAGATGGCGGCTTGCGTTGCGGCGAGCAGGCCATTGCCGCCCATCATGACGATGTAGGCCCACGAAATCGGCAAGATCGAAGCCGAGCTGAACGGTGCGCCGCTGATAGCCCCCACTTGTGCGGGTTCGCTCGGCCATTCCGGATGACCGGGCAGGAACGGCGTAAGATGCTTCTTCACGCCGATTGGGCCCATGCCGGGGCCACCCCCACCATGCGGGATGCAAAAGGTCTTGTGAAGATTGAGATGCCCGATATCGGCGCCATATGCGCCCGGCTGTGCTAGGCCGACTTGCGCGTTGAGGTTGGCGCCGTCGAGATAGACCTGTCCGCCGTGGGCATGAACGACGCTGCAAATCTCGCGAATCGCGGCTTCGAAAACGCCATGCGTGGAGGGATAAGTGACCATGACTGCGGCGAGGTGGCTGGAATATTGCTCGGCCTTCTTGCGCAAATCGGCGAGGTCGACGTTGCCGTCACTGTCGCAATTGACGACAACGACGTTCATTCCGGCCATTTGCGCGGATGCCGGATTGGTGCCGTGGGCCGATGACGGGATCAAGCACACGGTGCGCTGCGGCTCGCCGCGGCTGACGTGATAGGCACGGATGACGAGCAAGCCGGCATATTCGCCCTGTGCGCCGGAATTTGGTTGCAGCGAGATCGCATCATAGCCGGTAATCGCGCAAAGCTTCGCGGACAGATCCGCGATCAGCTCGGCATAGCCTCGGGCTTGGTCGGCCGGCGCGAAGGGATGGATATCGGCGAATTCCGGCCAGATAATAGGGATCATTTCAGCGGTCGCGTTGAGCTTCATCGTGCAGGACCCAAGCGGAATCATGCTGCGGTCGAGGGCGAGGTCGCGATCGGAAAGCCGCCGCATGTAGCGCATCATTTCCGTTTCCGAGCGATAGAGATGGAAGACAGGGTGAGTCAGGAAGTCACTGCGACGGGCAAGCTGCGTGGGGATCGTGGTGGCCGTTTGCGCGCTCAACTTTTCAAACGACGGCGCGGGAACCTGGGCTTTGGCTTGGGACCCGAATGCTCGCCACACTGCCTCGACTACGGCCGGCGTGGTGGTTTCGTCGCAACTGATGCCGATGCGGGCCTGCGCGCCGGCGCCGATCTTGCGGAGGTTGATCGCGTTCGATGCGGCGTTTTCAAGAATTTCGGATTGACGCGCACCCACCGCGACCGTGACGGTGTCGAAGAAGGCCGTTTGCTGCACATGCCAGCCGAGCGCCGCCAATCCCTTGACCAACGTCCCGGTGGTGCGATGGATCTTGTGCGCGATGTGCCTGAGACCGTCCGGGCCGTGATAGACCGCATACATCGCCGCGATCACCGCCGGTAGAACTTGCGCAGTGCAGATGTTGGAGGTCGCCTTCTCGCGGCGGATGTGCTGCTCGCGGGTTTGCAGCGCGAGGCGGTAAGCCGGCTGGCCGCGGCAATCGACCGAAACGCCAACGATGCGGCCCGGAAGCGCGCGCTTATAAGCATCTTTGGTTGCGATAAAGGCGGCATGCGGACCGCCATAGCCCATCGGCATGCCGAAACGCTGGGTGGATCCGATCGCGATGTCCGCGCCCAATTCCCCGGGCGGCGTCAGCAGGGTCAGCGCAAGCGGGTCGGTCGCCATGGCAGCGAGCGCGCCGGCCGCGTGCAACGCCGAGATAACCGCGCGGAAATCCCGAATGTCGCCTGAAGTTCCAGGATATTGCAGCAGAGCGCCGAACACCGCCGCTGGTTCGAGGTCCTTCATCGGATCGCCGACTTTGATGGTCCAACCGAGCGGTTCGGCGCGCGTGCGTACCACCGCAATCGTTTGCGGGTGGCACTCGGCGTCGACGAAAAACGCGTTCGCGCTCGATTTCACGACGCGGCGTGCCATCGCCATGGCTTCCGCCGCCGCGGTCGCCTCATCGAGCAGCGAAGCATTTGCGATGTCGAGCATGCAGAGCTCGGAGATCATGGTCTGGAAGTTCAACAGAGCTTCGAGCCGCCCCTGGCTGATCTCGGGCTGGTAAGGCGTGTAGGCGGTGTACCAGGCCGGATTCTCAAGAACGTTGCGCTGGATTACCGGCGGCAGAATCGTTCCGTAGTACCCCTGACCAATCAGCGACGTGAAAATCTTATTCTTGTCGGCGATGATGCGGAGCTTCTGCAGCGCGTCGGTTTCCGAAATTCCTGCCGGGAGCGCGAGCGGGGCGGCTTGTCGGATCGCATCGGGTACCGTCTGTGAAATGAGTTCGCCAATGTCCGCCGCTCCGATAGTCGAGAGCATTGCCCCCATGTCCGCAGGTGACGGCCCGATGTGACGACGCGAAAAATCGCTCGGATCAAAATCGGCGGCGGAGTCTTTAGCAAACATCGTCTTCACCTTTTTTGGAGCGTAGTTCGAGCTTGATTGCGGCGGAACGTTTCACGCAATCATCGCCTGGTAGGCCTTCTCATCGAGCAGGGGCTCGAGCTGGGACGGATCGGAAATCTTGATCTTGAAGAACCAGCCCTTACCCATCGGGTCGCGATTCACCAACGCCGGCTCATCGACGATAGCTTGATTGATCTCGATGACTTCGCCGCTCACCGGCGCATAAACGTCCGAGGCGGCCTTGACGGATTCGACGACCGCCGTCGCCGCTCCCTTTTCAGGCCTCGTTCCAGGCGCTGGTAATTCAACGAAAACAAGATCGCCGAGCTGATCTTGCGCATGGTCCGTGATTCCAACAGTGGCGATATCGCCTTCGATACGAAGCCATTCGTGGTCTTGCGTGAATTTCAACATCGCGATTGATCTCCGCGGTTCAATTTCAGTCGCGTTTGTAGCGATGCGGGACGAAAGGCAGATCGCAGACTCGCAGCGCAATACGCTTTCCGCGTACCTCGCCGAAAATCCGTTTACCGGTCGTTGCCGAGGCTTTGTCGACGTAACCCATGGCAATCGGCGCCTGCACGCTCGGGCCAAAGCCGCCGGACGTGACGGTGCCGATCGTGCTTGCCGAAATCTCGTCCGCGTAGAGTTTCGCGCCGCCGCGCACCGGCACGCGATCCTCGACCTTCAGCCCGACACGGTGGCATGGCGCGCCATCCGCCAATTGGCGCAGAATGACGTCTGCGCCGGGAAATCCGCCCGCGCGCGATCCGCCGGCGCGGCGGGCTTTCTGAATGGCCCATTCGAGCGCGGCCGTCACCGGCGTCGTTGCTGGATCGAGATCGGAACCGTAGAGACACAGCCCGGCTTCCAGCCGCAAGCTGTCGCGCGCGCCAAGGCCGATCGGCAGCACCGAATTGTCTTCGCATAGCGCACGCGCCAATGCCTCGACGCGATCGGCCGCGATACTGATCTCGAAGCCGTCTTCGCCGGTATAGCCGGACCGCAAAACCTCGCAGTCGGCGCCGAGGATCCGCACCGTGCGCACGTCCATGAAACGCATCGTGGCAACCGCCGGCGCGAGGCGCGCCAGCGCCGCTTGCGCCAGCGGACCCTGCAACGCAATCAGCGCACGATCGGGCACGGGATCGATCTTACAGGCCTGTCCAAGATGTTGACGCAAGTGCGCCAAATCGGCGGCCTTGCAGGCGGCGTTGACGACGAGCAGCAGATGATCGCCGCGGTTCGCGACCATGAGGTCGTCCAGAACTCCGCCCGCCGCGTTCGTGAACAGCGCGTAGCGCTGCCGCCCCTCGCCAATACCGAGGACGTCAATCGGGACCAGCGTTTCCAATGCGCGAGCGGCATCTTCCAGGCGCCCCGACATCGCGCGCATGGCGATCTGCCCCATGTGCGAAATGTCGAACAGCCCCGCGGCCGCACGGGTATGCAGGTGCTCCGTCAGGATACCGGTGGGGTACTGCACCGGCATGCCATAGCCGGCGAAAGCAACGAGCCGCGCGCCACGTTCGAGATGAAATTTATAAAGCGGCGTGCGCAACAATGGCGCCTTTTGATGTGCTTCGCTCATCCGCGCCTCCGCCAAATGGCGGACCGCGCCAGTCGAAAACGAATGAGAGAAGAATCGCGCCACATGGGTGCACCTCATGGCGGCGATTGTGCCGCTGTGTCGGTGCCCCCTCTGTGTGTTTGCCTGAGAACGTTATCCCGTCGGCGGGCGCAACGCGCGCCTCTTTCCAGAGACGTCAATCATCGCGGTCCTTTTGCCTGAGAGTTTCCGGGGCGGTTGCTCCTTCGGCGTCGGAAGACCGATCTCTCCCGCGATAATTTCGGTATGCACTAATTTTCGATCTTGCTCTGTCCTTTCTGATCGCCGCTTTTCGTCATCGCGATTTGCGCGTCAGACGTTTGAGTCGCCGCAAAGTATCGTCAAAATGGCGCGCCGATGCAACAATTGAATACGCGAACCGTCTTGCCGCAATCCCACGGCAGCATTGGAGTACGCCGGGGCTTGCGCCTAGGCACCACCACCGGACCGCAGCCGCTGTAGCTCGAGCCGCATGGCCAAAGCGTGATTGACGTGTTCCCGCGCAAGCCGCTCGGCTGCGGCGGATTTACGATCGCGAATGGCCTTGATGATTTGTAGATGCTCGCGGTGCGCCAATTCGATGCTGCCGGGCAGAACGAAGGTTGAGTGACGCAACAGGCCCAGCGCATCGACCACCGTGGTGATGGACTGCAGCAGATACCGATTGTGCGCGGCAGCATAAAGCGTCTGATGCAACTCGCTGTTGATGATGACAAGCTTTTCCGGATCGTTCTTGGCGCGCGCCTCGGACTTCGCGATCTGGAACAGGCGCTGCACTTCGGCTTTGGTCGCATGTTGGGCGGCGAGCGACGCAGCCGTGCCTTCGAGCGCCGCGCGCACAGCATAGAGTTGCACCAGTTGCTGCGCATCGAGGTCGGCAACCATCACGCCGTTCCACGGACCGTTGGTGAGCAGGCCCTCGGAGATGATGCGATGAAACGCCTCGCGCACCGGCGTGCGACTGATGTTCAACCACTCGGCTACGTCCGCCTCACGCAGATGCTCGCCGGATCTGAATTTACCGGAGCGAATGGCCTCCCGCATGGTCCGATATGCGAAATCGCCAAGCGATTCTCCGCGCTGCTGATGCGTCGGCTGCCGGAGCCCTATGAGATGCAAGCCGCGCTCGCTTCGAACGGTTGGACGGCGTTTCGATTTTATTTTCCGGCTTCCCGGTCCTAGGCGCTTTGCCGGCGAGGACTTGCGGAATGGCGATTTCATCGCACGACGGCCGCGAGCCGATTCTAGTTTCGCGGTGCCCAGGGCACCACGATGCGCTCGATGAGCGCAATGCCGTAATAGAGCACGATGCTCATGATCGTCAACAAGACGAGCGCGCCGAATGCCAAGGGGGTGCGTGACTGCGAGGTCGACACCAGAATGAGGTAACCAAGTCCGCTCTCGGAACCGACGAATTCACCGATTACTGCGCCGATCACCGCGAAAGTGATGGCGATCTTGAGGCCAACGAAGATATGCGGCATGGCGGTCGGGAAGCGGATCTTGACGAAGGTCTGCAGGGAGCTTGCCGACAAGGACCGGATCAGGTCCATCAGCGGAGCCGGCACCGCGGCGAGACCGCTCGCAGTCGCGACGATGATCGGGAAGAAGCAGACTAGGAACACGACGACGATCTTCGGCAGCGTGCCAAATCCAATCCACAGGGCAAGCAGCGGCGCAATGGCCACCTTCGGCATCGACTGCAATGCCAGCAGGATGGGATAGATCGTATTCTGAAGAAGCGGCGAGTAAACGACGGCGACGGCCAGGGGAATGCTGATTGCGATGGCGAGTGCAAAACCCACCAGGGTCTCGTAGAGGGTAACCATGGAATGCCCGACCAATTCGGACCGCCATTCCACCATCGATTGTCCGATTAGGCTGGGCGATGGCAGCAGCCAGGCCGGAACTTGGAACTGGCGAACCAGAAATTCCCACACAATGGTCAACGCGATCAACGTCATGGTGGCGCCCAGCGCCGCTTTGAGCGTGGAATCGGCAGCCTCGAGCGGTTCGTCCTCTTGAAGCAGGGTGGCAGCGTTCGATTCGGCGGTCATGACCGGCTTGCTCCTGGACCTTGATAAATCACGTCTCGGATCTCGCCCGAGTACGACTTGAATTTTTGCGTGAATTCCATGTCGAGGGTCCGTGGCCGTGCAAGGTCGATATCTACGACCCGGGCGATGCGACCGGGCCGCGGCGTCATGGCCACGACGCGATCGGCGAGCAATATGGCCTCGGTGATATTGTGGGTCACAAAGATTACAGTTTTCTTGTCCGTGTCCCAGATCCGCATCAGCTCGAACCCTAACTCCTCGCGTGTCATGGCATCGAGCGCCGCGAAAGGTTCATCCATCAACAGGACCGATGGATTGTGAATCAGTGCGCGGCAGAGCGACACCCGCTGCTGCATGCCGCCGGACAACTCACGTGGAAAGCGTTTCTCGAAGCCGCTAAGACCGACGAGGTTGATGAGGTCCATGGCGCGGTTGCGAGATTTGACCTTATCGAGTCGCAGGATTTCGGTGGGTAACAGCACGTTGTCGAGGACGGTACGCCACTCCAGGAGCACGGCGTCTTGAAACACAATGCCGACGTCGCGGGTGGGACGCAGGAGCGGCACGCCGTCAAATAGCAGCGCGCCGCGTGACGGCCTGATGAGAGCGCCGATCAGCTTGAGCAATGTCGACTTCCCGCATCCGGAGGGGCCGACGAGGGTGACGAATTCGTTTTGCTTAATCGAGAGACTGACCTCCTTGAGGGCCGTTACTCGCCCGTGGCTCGAGGCGTAAGTTTTGTGGAGACCCTCGATGTGGATCTTGCTCATTGCGATGCTACGCGTCTCGATAAAGCCAACGGTCGGAACGCGCGGAGCTGGTGGCGCCGCCCGTGCGCGCCGTTCACGCGGTCAAGGCCGAGAAACGGGGGGCGCTGCTCAACCTGATCAGCCCTGATGCGAGTCGACCGGTCAGTTCACGAAGCCCGGCGCGTAGATGTCCTCCGGTGTAACCGCAAATTTCAGAGTGTACGCGCCGCTTACGATCTCGATTGCCTTCTTCACCCGGCCGGCATCGAGGACGCCTAGCGGCTGTCCCGTCAGGGTGCCCACGATCTTCGTCTCGCCCGTCGCGACATCCGCGTCAACCTCGCGGTGCTGCTTGTTCATGATTGCGCCGGCCTCCTGCGGATTGGCAACGGCGTCCTTGAGTCCTTGCATTGTCGCGGTGACAAACCGCCGCACAAGGTCGGGGTTCGATTTGATGATGCTGTCGCTGGCAATGATGCCGTTGCCGTAGAGATCGAGGCCAGCGTCCGCGTAGGAGAGTGCGAGAATTTGCTTCGGCGCGGCGCTCTTTGCCAGAAGCGGCTCGCCCACCGTGAACTGACCGATGCCGTCGGCACGGCCGGTCGTCAGCATGCCCGGCAGCGTATCGGCTGCCGCAACGAGCCAAGTCACCTTGGTCGCATCGATATTCGCGGCTTTCGCGTATGCGTCAAACAATTTCGGAACGGCACTGAACGCGGTGTCGGCAAGCTTCTTGCCCTCGAGGTCTTTCGGCTTCGCAATCCCCGATTCTTTGAGCACGTAGATCGCGTGCGGCGGCTTGGCATAGACAACGGCGACGAGCTTGGTCGGGATCTGATCGTTACCGCGGCCGAGAATAACGGCCGCGGTGTCGGCGAATCCGATTTGCGCCGTGCCGGCCGCAACCTGCTTTACCGCGTCCGCCGATCCTTGCCCGCGCACGATTTGGACGTCGAGATTCTGCCGGGCATAGTAGCCCTTTTCGAGCGCAACGAAATAATAGGCATGTCGTCCGTTGTAGCCGAAATCAGTGACGAAGGTCACCTTGTCCGCGGCCTCGGCGTCTCGCTGTCCGAGGGCGCACACGCAGATCGCGGCGAACATCAGCGAAACGCAAAGCTTCCCGCTGCCATGCATTGTCTTTGTCTCCCGTCCTTCCCATCCGGCGTGCCGCGTTGAGCAATCTTTCGCGAACGGTCCGCTCGCATTCGTGCGTGATCGTTCGATCGACTCGCGCCGCGGCCACGGCTATTGAATTGAGCCATTTTTAGTATACAAAATCCCGTCCGTTGACAAGAACACCGGGATTTTGGGGAGCATCTCGGTGGCCGCGAGGCGCATGATGTCGCACCAAACGAATGACGATTTTACACCTGATCGCGATCGCGTCGCCGATGCGGACGCCGCGGTGCCGATCATCGACATCGCGCCATTCGTGCATGGTGACGCCGCTGCACGCAAAATGGTCGTCACGTCGGTGAAGCGTGCTTGTGAGCAGGTCGGTTTCTTCGTGATCACCGGCCATGACGTGCCGCAGGACAAGATCAAGGCCGTTTTCGCCGAGGGGCGCGCATTCTTCGCGCGGCCGCTCGATGAAAAGATGCGCATCAAGCGGCCGGGACCGGGGATCAGCCGCGGCTACAATAGTCTCGCGGGACAGAGCCTGGGCCTCACGATGGGGCAGAAGGCGCCGCCCGACTTGATGGAGAGTTTGGGCTTCGGACCGCTGGAAACCGACAGTGACCCCTACTGGACCGGGGGCTTTGGGCCGGTCCACGCCTATCCGAATCTTTGGCCCGAAGGTGGGCCGCAATTCCGTCGCGCGGTGAGCGACTATTGGCGTGTGATGGAAGCGCTATCGGCGCGGCTCATGCGCATCTTCGCGCTCGCGCTCGATCTTGACGAGGACTTTTTCGTCCAGCGCAGCAAACGGCACGTCACCAACATGCGCATCAACTATTACCCCGCGCAGGACCGGCCTCCCGAAACGGGACAGCTGCGCGCCGGCGCCCACTCGGACTATGGCGCATTCACCATCCTCAAGGGCGAGAACGCCCCGGGCGGACTCGAGGTCCTTCGCCGCGGCGGCGATTGGACGGACGTGCCGGTTATCGATGAGGGCTTCATCATCAACATCGGCGATCTTTTGATGCGTTGGACCAACGACAAGTGGGTTTCCACCATTCATCGCGTGGTCAACCCTCCCGAGGAAGTCCGCCGCCGCGTCGACCGCATGTCGATCGCCTACTTCTTCGTGCCGGATCACGAGGTCGAGGTCCGCTGCCTCGAAACCTGCATGGGCGCGGGAAATCCGTCGCGTTACCCACCGACCACCGCTGGCGCTCACTGGCGCGGCAAGATTCTTGCCGCTCGGCAGATCAGCGCGAAAGCCAGCTAGGCCCGCTGCGATATTCCCTGGAGGTGACATTGGTCCCAAAGCAGATGAAGGCCGTAATTTTTGAGCAATATGGCGACGCCGACGTCCTCAAGTATACCGACTTCCGCGTGCCGACGCTCGAACGGGGTGAAGCGCTGGTCAAAGTCCATGCTGTGAGTCTCAACGGGTACGACCTAATGGCGCGCGCGGGGCGCTACAAGCCGAACAAGGGGAAATTTCCGCATATTCTCGGCGGCGATTTTGGCGGTGAGCTCGTTGCGCTCGGGCCGCAGACGGCATGCGATCTGCCGATGGGAACGCGCGTAACGAGTTGGTGGATCCTTCCATGCGGAAGCTGCGAGCAGTGCATGGCCGGTCACCACAACCGTTGTGCCAGCGATTACCGCTATCTCGGCGCGCACGAACACGGGGCTTATGCGCAATACGTCAAGTTGCCCGCCAATCACTTGATCCCGCTGCCCGATACCGTGACCTTCGAGCAGGCGGCGGCGTTCCCTAACGCCTTCGGGACGGCGTGGCATATGCTGATCGATCGAGGCAACGTGCGCGCCGGCGAGACCGTGCTGGTCAATTCCGCGAGTGCGGGCGTGAGCATGGCCGCCATCCAGATCTGCAAGCTCGCCGGCGCTTACGTCTATACGACGTCGAGCGCGGATTGGAAGCTCGAGCGCGCCAAGGAGCTCGGCGCCGACGAAGTTATCAACTACAAGAACGTCGACTTTGTCGACGAAATTCTCAAGCGGACCAAAAAACGTGGCGTCGACCTCGTCGTCGAGCACGTCGGTGGCGATTTCCTGGAAAAATCGATCCGCTGCCTCACGCGCGGTGGCCGGGTCGTGACCGTCGGCGGAACGAAATCCTACGATTGCAAAGTCCCGGTGAATTACATCTTCCATAAGGAGCTGCAGATCATCGGCTCGAACAGCGCCACCAAACACAATCTTGAAGTGATGATGCCGCTCCTGGGCGGAGGAAAGTTGAAGACGGTGATTGATCGCGTATTCCCGCTTAAGGAAGCAGCGGATGCGCATCGCTATCTCGAGTCGGGAAAGCAGTTCGGCAAGGTGGTTTTGCGTGTCAATCATTGATCGGGGCGTGCGGGACGCATGACGTTGCATGCTGATCCAAGCGTCTGGTGACATTGCCATGCTGATCGCGGCCGCCCGAGCGCAGCGCCGCAACGTTCTCTCCGAACCCGAGGCGAAGGCGTTCCTGCGCGCGCAAGGCATTGCTGTACCGCCGGGGCGTGTCGTCGCCCACGCCGAAGAGGCGCCAGCCGTGGTCCGCGAGCTCGGCATGCCGGTTGTCGTCAAGGCGGTCGCGCATCGATTGACCCACAAGACTGACGTCGGCGCGGTGATGTCTCCGATTGATTCTTCCGCCGCCGCGGAAGCGGCCTGTCGGACGATTGCAAGGCGCGCCGCAACCCATCGGCCGGACGTCGCGCTCGACGGATTCCTGATTGAGGCCTATCAGCCGGCGCAGCCGGAATGGATCGTTGCGCTACGCAACGACCCTCACTTCGGTCCCGTGATCATGTTCGGTCTTGGCGGTATCTATGTCGAGACATTACGACAGGTTTCGTTTCGGTTGGCGCCGCTGTGCGACAGGGACATCGAAGCGCTGCTGAGCGAACGACCAGCCATGAAGCTGCTTTCGGGTGCCCGCGGGCGCGCGCCGCCCGACCGGCGTGCGGTCGTCGACGTACTGCGTCGCCTCTCCGACCTGTCCCAGCAGTCCTTGATTGCGCGCGACATATCCGAGATCGAGATCAATCCTCTCGCCGCCACCGAGGATGGTGTGGTCGCGCTCGACGCGCTGATCGTCCTGCGCCCCCTAGGAGAATAACCGATGCGAGACATCACACCTTTGGTCGCGCCGCGGTCAATCGCGGTGATCGGTGCCTCGGCCAACCCGACGAAATCGGGCGGTGTCCTGTTCGACAATCTCGTCAAGGGCAAGTTCCGGGGACCGCTTTACCCGATCAACCGCAGCGCAACCCAGATCATGGGCAAGACTGCCCATCCTACACTCGCCGACGTGCCGGAAAAGGTCGATCTGGTCTATATCGTGCTGCCGCAGCAGCACGTGGAGGACGCGGTCAAGCAGTGCGTCGCTGCCGGTGCGCGGGCGGCCTGCATCATCACTGCGGGCTTTTCGGAAGCGAGTCAAAAAGGCCGCGGCGCCGAGGAGCGTTTGCGCGAGATTGCCCGCGCATCTGGATTGCTGCTCGCCGGCCCCAACACGATCGGCATGGTGAACGCCGAGGTCGGCATGATGGGAAGCTTCGTGAATTTTCCCCGCTGGGAGTCGGGCGGGGTGTCATTTTTCACCCAGACCGGCATCTTCACCGGCGCCGTCATGCTGCACGTCATGAGCGGCGCGAGCCAGCGCCTCCCTGTCGGCAAAAGCATCGATGTCGGCAACAAGGTCGATGTCGACGAGCTCGATTTCCTGCACTTTGTCGCGGACGATCCGGCCACCAAGGTCATCGGTCTCTACATCGAGAGTATCCGCAATCCGCGCGCCTTCTTCGACAAAGCGCGCGAGGTACGCAAATCCAAGCCGATCGTCGTGCTCAAGCCCGGTCGCACCAAGGACGGTGCGAAGGCGTCCGCTTCGCATACCGGGTCGCTCGCATCCGACAACGACATCCTCGACGGCGCGCTGCGGCAATACGGCATCGCGCGCGCCGAGGATGAAGACGACTTCCTAAACGCGCTGCGCGCGCTGGTCATGCTGCCGCGGCCGCGTGGCAAGCGCGTGGGGATTGCGACAACGAGTGGCGCGCTCGGCGTGATCGCCACCGACCTCCTCGTCGAGAGCGGCCTTGAACTCGCGGCGTTCGAACCCGCGACCCTTGCCGCCATGCGCACCATCCTTCCGGACTGGCTGGAACCGGCCAATCCCTTCGATTTCTGGATCAGCATCGACATCAAGGGGCCGCGTGAAGCGCACGAAGTCGGGCTCACCGCGCTGTTCGCCGATCCGAACGTCGATCTGGTCCTGTGTACCCTGCTCGCACCGGGTAACGCCGATTTTCCCGAATTCGGCGACTTGGTACGGCGCCTGCGGCGGACCTACGACAAACCAGTCGCCCTCGTGATCTATGGCGGGGAGGCGGAGCAGCGCTGGACCGCGGCGCTAGAAGGTGCGGGCGTGCCAATCTTCAAGACGACACGAGCGGGCGCGCGGGCCTTGTCGCTCATGGTTGAAGCGACGATGTAGCCTTAGCCCACGTCTCACCGGCGCATGAGTGCAAGCGTGGTCCGCGCATAAATTTTGGCACAGTCGACGACGTCCTGCTCGTTCACATAGTCGTCGATGCCGGCTGACAGCGTCGGCTGCGGACCATAGCAGACGGCAGGGACGCCGAGGTCACGCCAACGGCGGGCATCGCTGCCCGGCAGACGCACCACGAAGGATGGCGCGGCGCCGCGCACCGTCGTCGCGGCCGTCGTCAGCTCGACCACCAAAGGGTTGTCGAGCGCGGTCCAATTGGCATCCCAGGCCTTGACGACGGCGATGCTGATGTCCTCGCCATCCGTCTGCCCGCGGATCATCGTCTCACATGCCTGCGCGCTGATGCCGGGCGGAAGCCGGATATCGATCTGTGCTCGCGCCAGCGTCGCCACCTGGCTGCGAACCGTGCCGGCGATGAGCGTCCCCGCATTCAGCGACAGCCGCAGCCCCAGATTTCCCTCGCCACCGCTCACCCCGGCAAGCTCGCCGGGCAAGGTCGCGTACGTCTCGTTCAGCGCGTCGATGCGCGCCAAGAACGCCGCGAGCTTCATGACCGCGGTCTCCCCGCGCAACGCCCGCGACGCGTGCCCGCCTGCAGAGCGAGCCTCGACGTCGAGCCAGAGCAAGCCCTTCTCGGCGACCGCAAGGTGCATGAATCCCGGACCTTCGCCGCTGATGAGAAAATCGCCGGCGACGTCGGGTCGCTGGCGCAGGAGGAAGACAGTGCCGCGTTCCCCGAACATGACCTCATCGGAGACGGCAGTCATCGTCAAACGTCCCTTCCACGCATTGCCGTGCCGCTTGAGAATAGTCGTCGCGAGGCACATGGCGGCCAGCGCGCCTTTCATGTTGCCCATGCCTAGCCCGTAGAGGCGGCCGTCACGACGCGACAGGCGAGTGATCGGAGCCGTCCACGCTGCCTCGTCGCCCGCTTCCATGGTGTCCATGTGCGCGTCGAAGACGACGTGGCGTCCGCCGGCACCGCCCTCGACGCGACCGATGACGTTGGGAGCTTCGTCGTCGGCCGCGATCGTCTCGGTTGCGATGCCGTGACCCGACAGGTAGGCGCGCACGACCTCGGCTGCCTCGGCGGTGCGGCCCGGCGGATTGACGCTCGCCGCCGCGACCAGACGACCGCACAGCTCGATCAATTCCTCGCGCGCCGCATCAATGTCGCGACAAACGGTCTCGGCCAAGCTGTCGCTCATCGTAGACCCCGCTCGGCGGCGATGACCTCATCAGGTCGCCGGCCGACGATGGTGCGGTAAACCTCCGGATCCGTGGCACCTTCGGTGCCAAATACGAGGACGCGACTGTCGGCGCACAGATCGAGCCGCGCGCGCGCATCGGCGTCGGCGCTCGCCAAAATGAGGCCGGCGAGTCCAGCCACGGCTGATTCTCCCGCCACGATCGCGTCGTCGCCGAAACGGCCATCGGCAAGCAGCCGCATGCAGTCGGCCGCAGCCTCGTCGCCGATGGTCATGAAGGCGTCGGCACCCGTTTCAAGAATCCGCCACGCCAGGAGCGAGACCTCGCCGCAGGCAAGGCCTGCTATGATCGTGTCGAGCGCGCCCTCCGCCGGCGTCGGACGGCCCGCCACAGCGCTGCGGTAGAAGCAATCTGCCTTCTCCGGCTCGACGACCACGAAGCAAGGGCGCCGGGTGCCATATCGCTCCCAAAGATACGAACACACACCAGCCGCCAAACCCCCAACGCCGCCCTGGACAAAGACGTGAGATGGTGCCGCCGATGTCTGCTCCAGAGCTTCGTCGATCATCAGGCTGTAGCCCTGCATCACATCACGCGGAACGTCCGTGTAGCCCTCGTAAGACGTATCGGAGACCACGGTCCAGCCCTGCACCGCCGCATCCGCGGCGACCCGCCGAACACCATCATCATAGGTCCCGGCCACGCGCTTGACTTCGGCACCATAGGCGGCGATTGCTTGGCAGCGGCCTTCGCTGACTGTCTCCGGGATATAGATCACGCACCGACAGCCGAAGGTGCGGGCGCCCCAGGCAACCGAACGCCCATGATTGCCGTCGGTCGCGCAAGTCACCGTGACCCGCGAGGTCAGATCCGAATAACGCCCCGACGTCAGGTCGAGCGTCGATGCGATGACGTTTTTCTGCTCCCAGATCGTCTTCCGCAGAAGTTTGAATACCGCGTAGGCGCCGCCCAGCGCCTTGAAGCTGCCAATGCCGAAGCGCTCGGCTTCGTCCTTGTAGAGAATGGCGCCGATGCCGGCGCGCGCCGCCAGCTTCGGAAGGGAGCGCAAAGGCGTCGGCTTGTAACCGGGCCATGACATGATCTCGCGCTTGGCATCGCCGAAGGCCGCAAGACTGAGGATCGCCTCGCGCCCGTCCTTGCCATAGGGCGCCGTGCATGCCGCCCGCGGATTCGCAAATAGGTAGAATCCCGCGGAGGCCAGCATCTCAGTCCTCACCACCCGGCTGCCAAGCCGTCACGACGGGCATCCGCGCCGCCGCGAAGGAGGCCTGCCTCCCAATCGATCCAGACCGCCTGCGCGGTCCCGAGCGGATTCGCGGCGCGCACGACATGATGGCCAAGCGCCGAAAGCCCCGCCACGACAGTTGCAGACACGGCGCTCTCGACCTGGAGGGTATCGCCAAGGGGGAAAATCCGCGGCGCGTCGATCGCTGCCTGAATTCCCATCCCGTAGTCGATGATATTGGTCATGACCTCGACTTGACCGAAGGGCTGAAACTGACCGCCGGTCACGCCAAGCGGCATCACCGCTTTTCCCTTCTGCGTGACCATGGCGGGAATGATCGTGTTCAACGGCCGCTTGCGTCCGGCAATCGCATTGGGATGTCCGGGCTCGAGCACGAAGCCGCAAGCGCGGTTGTGGAAGATGACCCCGGCTGCAGGGCTGACGATGCCGGTTCCGAAATCATCGAAGATCGAATTGATAAACGCCACAGTGTTGCGATCGGCGTCAACGACGGTGAGAAAAGCCGTATCGCAGTGATCCGGAATGGGGAAGGGTGCCAGACCGTCCATGCGGCGTCCACGCAGCTTTGCCGAGCGCTCGTCCGACAGCAGGGCCTCCAGCGGTACCTTGCCGGTGCGCGGATCGCCAACGAAGCAATCTCGATCGGCGTAGGCTTGCCGGCCTATCTCGGTCAGCGCATGGCAGCGTTCGACCGAAAGCGCGGCCCATGCGGACGCATCGAAACCTTCGAGCGCCTTCAACATGGCAAGCGGGACGACGCCCTGGCCATTTGGCGGACATTCCCAAGCCTCGTAACCGCGGTAGCTAGTTCCGATCGGTGTCACATATTCCGGCGCATAGGTGGAAAAATCTTCCAGCGTGTGGCAGCCGCCGGCGGCGCGCAGCGCATCGACCATGTCGCGCGCGATCCAGCCTTCGTAGAAGGCTGTCGGTCCATCGCTGGCGATGCTGCGTAGCGCGGCGGCGAGCGCCGGCTGGCGATGGACATCGCCCGGCCGCGGCGCAGTGCCATTCGGCAAGAAAATGCTGGCCGCGGCCTTGTTCTTGCGCAATTTGTCCGCCTGCCGCGCCCAGTCGCGCGCGACCCGTTCGGTCACCGGATAGCCGTCTTCGGCCGCCGCGATAGCGGGCTGAAGCAAGTCCGCGAGCTTCATCGTTCCGTGATCGTGGATCAGCCGCGCCCACGACGCGACCGCACCCGGCACAGTCACCGCGTCGGCGCTGTCAGACGGGATCGATCTAATTCCGCGGTCTGTATAGCGATCGAGACTTGCCGCCGCGGGCGCCCAGCCCGAACCGTTGAGCGCGATGATCTCTCCCTCGCCGCGACGCATGTAGAGGACGAAGCAATCGCCGCCAATGCCCGTCTGCGTTGCTTCAACGACGCCAAGTAACGCGATGGCTGCGACTGCGGCATCCATCGCATTGCCGCCGCGACGAAGCACGTCGAGCGCGATCAGCGTTGCCAGCGGGTGCGACGTTGCCGCCATGACGCGCATACCGAACGCCTCGGAACGGCCCGGCAGTTCGAAATCGCGGGCGGTGTTACTACAGAACGGCAAGAGACGCGTTCCGCAAATCCGTAATCAGCATCGAGGACGGCGCGTGGGTGATGCACAGTGGCGGTCGCGCATTCTTCACGGCCAGCTGCGGTGTAAGTCCGCAGGCCCAGAACACCGGCAACTCGTCGTCGCCGACCTCCGGGTCACCGACATCCAAATAGCGCCGGCTCAAATCCACGCCGATGCCCCCGGGGTTGCCGAGATGGACCGGAGCGCCGTGAACGTTCGAGAAACGCGACGTGATCTGAACAGCGCGGATGGCATCGGCCGGCGTGAAGGCCCGCATGGTCACCACCAGCGGGCCCTTGAACGGCCCCGCTGGGACGGTGTCGACATTGGTCACGTACACAGCCGCGACATTGTTGCGCTCAAGGAATTTCAGCCGCACGCCGGCCTCCTGCAGCGCCTCCTCGAACGAAAACGAACAGCCGAGCGCGAAGGTCACGAGGTCGTCGCGCCAGTACGAGCGGATGTCGGTCACTTCCTCGACGAATGTGCCGTCGCGGAAGATGTGATAGCGCGGAACATCGGTGCGGATATCCAGCTCGTCGGAGAGCGTCGGCAGGCGGGGGTCGCCGACGTCGGAGCGGGCGATCAACGGGCACGGCTTGGGGTTGCGCTGACAATAGAGGAGAAAATCTTCGGCCCATTGGGTCGGAAGAATGCAAATATTGGCCTGTACGAAGCCCGGCGCGATGCCGGCCGTGTAACCGGTATACGCGCCGCTGCGGATCGCTTGCCGTGCAGCGCGCGGATCCGAACCGTCCCAGGACTCGCTCCACAACTCGCTGCTTTGCCGTGCTGCACGCGACATGAGATCGACCAGTGATTGCGAGCTGTCCTTGTTTCGACGCTTGCGATGCTTCGCTAGACTGCTCGCGGCGTGGTAGTTCTGTATACCAAATCGGACACGCGCTTGTATACTGATGCCGTCGGGCCAGAGAGGTTTCACATGCATGGGCTCGACAATCGTGCGATCGCCTTCGGGGTATTCACGCTTTTCTCTTTGCTATTGATACCTGAATGCGCGAAGGCGCGGGACGACGTCACGCTCATCACCGACTTCGGTTACAATGGCCGTCACGCCTATTTCTTCGTCGCGATCGAGAAAGGCTATTACAAGGACGCCGATCTCGACGTGAAGGTCGTGCGCGGCCAAGGATCGGTCGACGCCATTCGGCAGGTCGGCGCCAATAATGCAATCGTGGGTTTTGCCGACGCGGGCTCGCTCGTGCTGGCGCGCGGCAACGACCAAATTCCGGTCAAGCTGGTTTCGATCGTATATGCCAAGCCGCCGCAGGCGGTGTTCTGCCGCGAGGATTCAGGCATCAAGCAGCCCAAGGATCTCGAGGGAGCTTCGATTGCCAATCCGGCGGGCGGAGCGACGGTCGACATGTTCCCGGTCTACGCCAAGGCTGCCGGCTTCGATGCGAGCAAGGTGAAATGGATTGTCGCGGGTAGCGACTCCCTGCCGGGATTGCTCGCCGGCAATCGCGTGCCGTGCGTTGGTCAGTTCACGGTGGGCGAGCCGCTTCTGCGCATGCAGGCCGCGCCCGCCAAGCTCGTCCGTTTCGCATTCGCCGATGCGGGCGTGAGTTTTTACGGCAACGGCCTCATTGCGACCGACAACACCATCGCGACCAAGGCCGACGTTGTACGGCGGTTCGTCGCCGCCACGATTCGCGGGATGAAGGACGCGTTCGCCAGGCCGGACGAGGCGGGTCGGATCATGAACAAATATCATCCCGCGATCGATGTCGCGGTTGCCGAGGGGGAAACCAAAGCAGTGGCCGAACTGGCGCAAGTCGAGGGCCGGGAACTCGGCCTGATCGATCCTGCACGCATCGAAGACACCATCAACGTCGTCAACAGCGTCTTCAAGCTCAAGGCGCCGGTGGCGGTGAACGACGTCTATGCGCCAGGAATCGTATCGAAGTGACGTGGGTCGCCGCGCCGGTGTGACACCCCAGGAGGCCTTGTGAGCGTTGCACGCGTAGCGGTCCCAGACTTCGTCTCAAACTCGTATTTTCCGGCGATCGCTGCGATCGAACTCGGTTTCTTCGCGCGGGAAGGGCTTGATGTTGCCCATGAGCTCATCTTCCCGAACTACAAAGCCTACGAGGCGCTGCGCGACGGCAAGATCGACTTCGTCGCAGGTCCGGCGCACGCCGTCTTTCGCGCCTTCCCGGAATGGGAGGGAGCCAAACTGCTCGCCGCGCTGGCGCAGGGAATGTACTGGCTCTTGGTCATGCGAACGGACCTTGCGGCAACGGCGGGTGACGTCAACGCCGTGAAGGGACGCACGATCGGAGCAGCGCCGCTGGTGGACCAGGGATTGAAACGCCTGTTGATCGACGCCGGGGTCGATCTCGATCGCGACGGCGTGCGTATCGTCGGAGTTCCCGGCGCGAGCGAGCCCGGCGTGTCTTTCGGAGTGGCCGCGGCGAAGGCGCTCGAGGACGGCAAGCTTGATGGATTTTGGGCCAACGCCATGGGAGCCGAGAACGCCGTCCGCGGCGGCAGCGGCAGAGTGATCCTCGACGTCCGGCGCGGATTGGGTCCACCGGCGGCTTTCCACTATACGATGCCGGTCTTGGCGACGAGCGACCACGTGATCGAGCGCGATCCGAACATGGTCGCGCGGCCGGCGTGCGCGCCGTCGTGGAGGCTCAGCGGGCTTTGAAACGCGATGTCGGCCTTGCCACGCAGGTTGGGGAGGCGCTGTTTCCACCGGCAGAGGCCGCGCTGATCGCGGACGTGGTCGCACGCGATTTGCCCTACTACGACCCGACCATTTCCGAAGCGGCGGTCGCCGGCCTCAATCGCTTTGCCCAGGAAAGCGGCTTGGCGCAGCGATCAGTGTCCTACGGTCAGGTCGTTGCCATGGAGTTCCGTCACCTCTGGACTGCCTAGTCGACGAGTGGTGTCGGACGTCCATTCGGCCAGTGCCGGAGAGCTCATTCGCACAATGACCGATGATGGAACGGGACGAGGCAGCGTTCGGTGCTCAATCCTTGTCCGGCGGGATGAAGCGCTGTTGCGCCTGGATCATTGCAACATCGGCTGGGCGATCGAACGGCGCCGGAAGTGATTCGCCCGGACGCCGCGGCCGCCCGATGGCGCGGAACCAATCCTCCAGACCCGCCGGCGCGATGAACCAAAGTAGACGCATCTGGCCCGTGCCGGTGTTCGTCACCTTGTGCTGCACGCCGCGGCCGATCAGTATCATGGTCTCGGGGAGCACGTCGTATAGTTTGCCATCGATGTCGGCTTGCCCGCTGCCGCAATAGCAGAACAGCAACTCGTGGCTGCGCTCATGGGCATGACGGCGGATGTGTCCGCCAGGCTCGAGCACTTGCAGGCCGGTCGAGAATGCGTCGTAGGGCGAGTTATAGGGGTTGATCTTGTTGATCACGTAACCGGTCGAAGGTAACGGCTGCCAGAATGACTCGCCGTCCTCCGGACCCAGCGCGATCACAATTCCCTTGGCATAATCGCTCACGAGATCCTCCAGTGGCATTGACGACGGAAAAATGCAGCAGCAACTAAGACCTGCGCCCTAGGCGTCGCAGCCGCCGCGCTCAGTCGCGAAGATGACCGGCGAGTGTGCTCGTCGTGTCGTTTGCCAGTGTTCTGCCGTCGATCGTGGTCTTCGTTGACATCAACTTCTGCGCTGCTGACGCATAGGCTCCGTGTTGGCGGCGCTCTCGCCGGTGCCATAGGTGTCCATGAACCCCTCGACCGCGGCGTGTAGCTCATCCCACGGAGCGTTGATGAAATTGTAATTGCGTACCGCAAACGCGGGACCGACAAAGAATTTCTCATATGACGCGGCGCGGCTGGCGTGGTCCGATCCTATGAGGTCCCAGGCGAGCTTGAACAGCTTCATTCGGTCGGCAGCGGCAAACTCTCCGGCCGTCCAGAAAGTCTCGAACAGGTCGCGCAGCTCGGGATCCTCCAGCACGTCGATGCTGGCGGGGAACTGAAACTGGCCGCCGCCCATCAGCTCGCGCATGATGCCGATCAATTGCGAATGGTTCTCCATAGCCCAGTGAATGGCGGCATAGAGGTAACGCCGGTTGAAAATGACAAAGCCATTGTCGAACGGTTGATAGGCCTCGATCTGTCCATCGATCATGGCATTGTAGCCCGCCTCCATCGCGGCGAGCCGGCCCAGCGTATCGCGCACCGCCGGAATGTCCCGCGCGCCGGTGAAGCGCGCGATCAGGCTCGCGACGCCGAGCATGAAGCGCAGCTTCGACCCGAACCGTACGTTTGATTGGTGATTCGAAATCACGTGCGCTGCGGTTTGGATGTAGATGTTGCGCGAAAGAGCCGGGTTGTCGTGCACGATGACTTTTTCCTGCGGCACCTTTGCATCCTTAAACACCAGCATGCAGTCGGACTCATCGAAGCGCGTGGTAAGGGGGCGGTCAAAGCGATTCATCCCTGCCCGGTTGAACGGCTCGCGCGACCAAAGCGTCAAGCCCGCCAGGTTAAGCGGGATCACGCAGGTCACGGATTCCTTGAGCTGATCGGGGGCAAGCGGCATCACATTCCCGATGAGCACCTCGTGCGCGTAGGCCGCACCGCTCGCCAACATCTTCATGCCGTTGAGCGTGACGCCCTTGTCGTCCTCGGCGGTGACCCGCAGGGCGGGTTGTGGCAGCCCCTTGGCCAGGTAGTAATCCTTGTTGCGCGCGCCCTGCGGCGGGACGATCGCATAGGTCGCGAACAGGTCGTTTCGCCGGACATGCTGGTAAATCGCCAACAAGTTGTTGCGGCCCCCGCCGGGCTCGCTGTCGAACACCTCGGGCTTCAAGGAAAGGCCGGTAAGATTGCCGGCGAAGGCGTCGGGCGTGCGTCCCATCAGACCGAAACAGAAGTCCGCGATCTTACGGTGGGCACGGTTGCGGCGCCGCAGATCCTCTTGGGACCGCGGCTGCAGGTAGTACATGCTGTAGCACTCGCCATCTTCCTCGAACGTCATGAGGTCGCGGACCGCAGGATCCGATTTCATGTCGAACAACGCCGCGTAGGTTCGTGCCCCGTCGGCAAAGGCCGGATGCGTGGTCTGATCCTTGACGCGCTCCTTGCCGACATAGATGACGCGACCATCGCGGATGCTCTGCAAATATTCCTTTCCGGTCATGAGCATGAGCGTGAGCCGTTTTACCAGGATGTCCCGGAAGACTTCCGACTTGGCAGGAATGATAGCGCCTCTCCGGACTGCTCGAAATGGACCCAACGCAGTACCTCAAGACGCGCGCACGCGCTCGCCCTGCAGCAGGGCAGGGCGGTGACGTCGTGGTGACGCAGCCCGCGGCGGAGCGCATCGGAGCGAATGCTTTCGGACTAGCTGCCTCAAGTCGGCTGTTCGACTTGAGCGGGCATCTCGGTGCTGCGATCTTCAATGCTCGCGTTGATCGCGCTCGGGACTCGGTTCGAACGGAGCAGAGACCAGTTCGCTCCGGTACCCTATCGTCCTGTGACCGCGGTTGTGCAGTGGAGGGTGGGTGAGGACTGGGACGCCGCATTCGATTGCAAGCGCAACCCCTGCTCCAGCTCGCCTGCCCGCTCAAAGTAGCGATTGGCCATGAATGTCAGCTGTGCTTCGTGCCTGCGATCCGAGCATGCCCGAGACAAGGCGAGACACCTCTGCGCTTGCGCGCGATAATATGTGCTCATCGTCATAGGTGGAGTTTGCTCTTTCCCAGGCTAACAATGCGTGAACGTCAGACGCGTTACGATATTTAGGTTAATCGCGGTTCAAACGTCTTTAAATCTTGAAGCGCCAACGTATTCGACGTTGATGATCTCAATATATGTATTCACCGTGTGGGCCGGCCTCAGCCAGGCCTCAGCATAGGGGCGCCGCTTAGACCGAGTCGTCGTCAGACATCGCGCGGCGCAGCGCAGCCGATGCCAGCCGGCACCGCTCGTTGTAGACCGGCGACGTGCGGAATTCCTCGGCGCGCGGATAGTTGACCTCGATCGAGATTTCGGCCGTCACCCGTCCCGGCCGGGAGCTCATCACCACGATCCGGCTGGACAGATAGACCGACTCGTAGACACTGTGCGTGACGAAGATGACGGTGAGGTCTTGGCGCGCAAACAGTTCGAGCAGATCGTTGTTCAGCTTCGTGCGCGTGATTTCGTCGAGTGCGGCGAAGGGCTCGTCCATCAGCAGGATCTTTGGCTTAGTCACCAGCGCGCGCGCGATTGACACGCGCATCTTCATGCCGCCGGACAACTGGTGCGGATGCACGTCGGCGAATGCCGCTAAGCCGACTTGCGCCAGCGCGTCCTCGACGCGTCCGCGCGCGTCGCGCTTGCTTATGCCGGCGAGCATCAGCGGCAGATGGACGTTGCCGGCAACGGTGCGCCAAGGAAGCAGCGTCGGCTCCTGGAATACGAAGCCGAGCGATTGTTCGGCCGTCCCGTTGGCGTCGTAGGTCGATTGTGGCCAATCGATCGTCCCGGTCGATGGCGCTGCGAGCCCGGCGATCAATTTGAGCAGCGTCGATTTTCCGCAGCCCGAGGGACCCAGCAGGCTGACGAACTCGCCCGGCCGGATGTCGAGATCGACGCCGGCCAAGGCGGTCGTGCCGTTGGCAAACGTCTTCGAAATGCCGCGGAGGCGGAGGAGCGGCCGCGCGGCCGCGCCCTCGATCGGCGCCGCCTCCGGCGCGGCCTTGAGCGGGACTGCGACCGTCACCTCATCACTCATTCCGTGTGCGCCACGAAGCTGCGCATTTTGCCCGGGTTGAGCAGCCCCATCGGATCCACCTCATGCTTGAACCCCAATTGATCGGCTTCGACGCGCTTGTAGCGGCTGCCGTCCTCGAGCGTGACGACATGCGGATTGGCGATCATGATGCCGCAGGCTTCATAGCCCGCCATGATTTCGTACAGCCGCTCCGGCGAGCGATAGCGGATCACCGGGATGCCGCTCGCCGTCATCAGGCCGTTGAGCCGGATGAACTCGAGATGCTGCATCACCTCGTCGCCGAACTTCGCTGCCACTTGCGCAACCGCATCGGCGATGCGGTCGTGCGGATAGAGGCACTGCAGATAGGTCACGCCGCGATCGGTCTTGAGCACCTGCAGCGTGGTGTGATTCCAGGTGTGCTCGTAGAGCGGCACCTTGCCGGGCGAATCGTCGCTCGGGGCGGCGTAGGTGATGGTGCCCTTGAACGATGCGAGCAGCGTCTTGAAGCTTTCGAGCGACATGTCGCCGATCATGCCGAGCAGCAGGCTCTTGCCGTCGGGACAATACGGCCGATAGGCGGCGAAGTGTTGCGGCAAAGGCCATTGCACCGGCGAAAGCAGCTTCTTCACGATGCCATCCGCCATTGCGATCGTGTGACCGAAGCGGACGGCTTCGATGAAGTCATCGAAGGCAACGATCACATCGACCCAGGGCAGCGCGGGCGCGAGCGGCATTTCGAGCACGGTAATGATCCCGGTCGTGCCGTAGGCGCGGCTGATCTTCTGCGCGGCGTCGCCCCGCAGCTCGATGATGCGCGGGGTGCGCTCCAGCGTCACGATCCGCGCCGCCAGGATGTTGCCCGGCTCGCGCATGCCGCCGTAGGTGACGCTGCCGGCGCCGCCGGTGCCTCCCGCCACCAGGCCGCCGATGGCCGCGGAGCGCTTGGTCGAGGGATGCATGCGCAGTTCGAAGCCGCTGGGGCGGGTGACGGCGTCGATGTCGGAGAGCTTGGCGCCGGCCTGGACGCGCACCTTGCCGGGTCTCTGCCATTCGATCTTGTCGAGTAGCGCGGTCGCGAGAACGACGCCGCCCTCGAGCGGCACGCATTGCCCGTAATTGCCGGTCGCGCCGCCGCGGACCGTCAGTGGAATGCGGTGCTTGGCGCAGGCGGCGGCCACGCGAACCACGTCGCCCTCGTCGCGGGGCGTAACCACGACGTCGGCAACCTTGTTCTTCAGCAGGTCGGCGAGGATCGGACTGTACCAATAGTAGTCGCGCGAGTTGCGCTTGAGGTCGGCGATATCGGTCGTCGCCTCGATGCCGGCGGTGTCGGCGAGAAATTCCTCGATCGGATAGCGGTTGGCTGGCTGGTCGGTGGCGAGCGCGGCGGCCTGCGGCATGGCGCCTCTCCTATTCCGCCGCGACCGCGGCGACCCGAATGCCGGCATTGCGTGGCGCAAAGACCTCGGACTCGCCGTGCTCGTGCAAAAGCTTCAGAAGCCGGCGGCGCATGATCACGCCCGGGCCATCAGACACCATGTGAGCCTCGACCCGACGCGCGGGGTCGATCGGCGTGTCGGGATCGGTGGACTCGATGATGTCCTTGTCCTCGCGGGTGATCTTGAAGTCCCAGTCGATCAGCTCCCGCGCCGGACAGTCCGCCTCGGTGTCGTTGCGATAGAGCCATTGCACGACCTGGATGCTGCCGTCGTCGATCGGCGTCGCCGAATTGAAGATGACGTGGCGCAGCCCGGACGGATATTCGATGTCGAGCTTGCGGCAGAACGGCATGTACCACCGGTTGCGCATATGGCGCTTGGTGGTCGGCTCGGTCGTACCCGAGATGCGGTATTGCACCGGCGGATTGGCGACCGTGATGAGGGTCTCCGCTTCGAAGCCGTAATCCGTCTCCTTGATCTCGTACTTCTCCGGCAGCGGCTGATCGAGTTGCCCGAAGGTGCCTTTATGGACGAATGCGAAGTGGGCGTTGTCGAAGGAGTTCTCCATCAGGCGCAATGCCGAGGTGTTCCAGACTTCGTAGAACTGCGGGATGCGGCGATACGCGCGGTCGTCCTCCTCGCTGGCGTCGAGAATCGGCGCCAGCGGATCGTCGAGCGCGACCCAGGCGTAGCCGTAGCGCGCCTGGCAATGATAGGCCGGGGTGGAAAGATTGGGAACTTGCTGCTGCACCGGGAACTGCGGCACGTGGACGAGCGTGCCGGCACGATCGTAGGTCCAGCCGTGATAGCCGCAGACGATCAGGCCGTCCCGGCACCAGCCCTTGGACAGTTTGGCAGTGCGATGGCAGCAGCGGTCCTTCAACGCCGCGGGCTTACCGTCCGCGCCGAGAAACAGCACGATGTCCTCGCCGAGCAGACGAAAAGGCTTCGGACCTTCCTTGAGGTCATCGAGCGAAATGACCGCGTACCAGAACCGCCGTAAGACTTTCTGCTTCGTCGTCAGCATCGCGTTTCCTCCGAGCGAATCGCTTTGTCGGGTTCAGGCTTCCCTCTCGACGACGCTGTCGTGCCACGCCCCGAGCGCGAGCTTCGACAGGCCCACCATCACCAGGAATAAGGCGATGCCTGCCGCGGTGATCAGGAACAGCGCCGCGAACATGCGCGGAATTTCGAGCTGGTAGCCCGACTGCAGGATTTCATAGGCAAGCCCGGCATTGCGGCCCCCGGTGCCGGCGACGAACTCGGCCACCACCGCCCCAATCAGCGCAAGCCCGCTCGAAATGCGCAAACCTGCGAAAAAATACGGCAGCGCGCTCGGGATGCGCAGGTGGAAAAGGCTCTGCAGGCGGGACGCACGGTTGATGGCGAACAGGTCGCGGTGCCCCTGGTCCACGCTGCGCAGGCCGACGGTGGTATTCGAGATGATGGGAAAGATCGCGATGATGGTGGCACAGATGATCAGCGCGCCTTGGGTATTCTTCACCAGAATGATAATGAGCGGCGCGATCGCGACGATCGGCGTTACCTGCAGAATGATGGCGTAGGGAAAGAAGCTGCGTTCGATGATCGGGCTCTGCACGAACAGGAAGGCGATCGTCGCCCCGATGGTGACGGCAAGCGCCAGCGCGATCAGCGTGACACGTAGCGTAACCCAGAGCGCATGCAGGAGCGCCGGCGCGTCGGCGACCAATGTCTTGGCGATCACGCTCGGCATCGGGAAGAGGTAGGGTGGAATGGCGAGAGCCCGGCAAAACGTCTCCCAGGCTATCAGCATCAGCACGCCGACGGCGAGCGGCGGAACGATGTCTGCAGCCTTCTTGCGGCTCGCTGATTGAGCCATGGCATCCCACCCGGTCTTGTGGTCTGCGGCTCCCGCGCGGCGGCGCTGCCGCGCGGACGCCCGCGTCAATCATATCACCGGGCGGTGATCTTGAGGTCCTTCACGAACTGCGTCGTGAAGCCCTTGGTCCAGTCGGTTTCCTTGGGCAGCAGGCCCTCGTTCACCATCAGCTCGTAGGAGGCCTTCCAGCGCGCCTCGGTGATAATGCCGATGCCCATGGTCTTGGCATCGCCGCCATCGGCAACCTCGAGCTCGTTGAGGCGCTTGATCCCGAACGCGATCTGCTCGTCGCTCATCTTCGGATTGTCGGCCTTGATGAGGGCGTCGGCCGGGGCGGGATCACCCTTGAGATAGCTTTTCCAGCCTTCGATCGAAGCCCGGACGAAGCGCCGCGCCACGTCCGGCCGCTCCGCCACCAGTTTGGTCGTCGTGACCATGGTGGTTCCGTAGGGCGGATAGCCGTTGTCGGCAAACAGGAAGAACTTGACGGGCACGCCCTTCTGCAGCGCCTGGAACGGCTCCGATGATGGATAGGACTGCTGCACCACGTTCTTGTCGTTGAAGAACGGCTGCAGGTTGAACGTATAGGGCTGCGTCTGCGCATCGCTGTAGCCGTACTTGCGCCGCAGCCAGGGCCACCAGCTGGAGCGGCCGGGCGTCGCCACCAGGATGGTCTTATCCTTGAGGTCATCGAGGCCTTTGACGTGATCATGCGTCATCAGCCCCTGCAGATCCTTCTGGAAGGACGTGGCAATGGTGATGACCGGAATGCCCTTCGACAGCGATGTCAGGACCTGGAAATCGTAGCCCATCATGACGTCGGCCTCGCCCGCGAGCAGGAGCTGCAGGCCGTTGACCTGGGGGCCGCCCATCTTGATCGTGACGTCGAGGTTGGCCTTCTCGTAGAGGCCGCTGGCCTTGGCTTGGTAGAAGCCACCGTGCTCGGCCTGCGCATACCAACTGGTCAGGAAGGTCACTTTGTCGGCCGCTTTCGCGGGGGGCAGGGCAATGCCGAGCGCCAATGCTGCGGCGATCCCTGTCGTGGTGGTGCGGAGAGGCATGGTTGACCTGCTGTGGTTGCGGAAGAGCGGCCGCGGCCGGCCGATCTCCTCCGTCAGGGACTCGGGGGAGTGCGCCTAAGCTCAATCTGCACACAGGCGAATGGTTCTAAAAAGCATCAAATTTCGCTATCATCGATGCCTTTGAAGCAGCAGTGATGAGCGCTTGAACATAGGCGATGAGGAGTGAGGCAAGCCGCGCCCGCGCTTATCGCTCGATCTGTCCGCAGCGAGGATCGCCGGCATGTTGCATTCGCGGCTGCTGAAATATCTCGACGAGGTCGCCCGGCTGGGCTCCATTCGCAAGGCGGCGTTACGGCTTAACGTGGCTTCCTCCGCGATCAATCGGCAGATCCTGGCGCTGGAAAATGAGCTCGGCGCCCCGATCTTCGAACGCATGCCGCGGCGCTTGCGGCTGACCGCGACCGGCGAGGTGCTGATCGCACACGTGCGCGAAACGCTGAAGAATCATCAGCGGGTCGAAACCCATATCGAGGCGCTGAAGGGGCTTACGCGTGGTGAGGCCACCATCGCCACGATGAATGGACTTGCCGCCGGACCGCTGCCGCGTTTTCTCAACAGCATTCTGGAAACGCATCCGCGCGTTCGTTTGCGGCTCAAAGTTCTCCCGTTCGACCAGATTTCCAACGCAGTTTTGACCGGCGAAGCCGATTTGGGGCTGTCCTACGGCGCATCGCCCAGTCCGGGCTTGCGGGTCGTGGCGAGCCACGAGCTTAGCCTGGGCGCGGTGGTCTCGCCGAAACACCCGCTGACGACGCGGCATCCGCTGCGGCTGGCGGATTGCGCCGAGTTCCCCTTGGCGATTGCCGACGCGTCGATGACGATCCGTCCTGCGGTGGAACTGGCCTTCACCCGCGCCAATCTTCCGCTTAATGCGACGATCGAAACGAACTCGATCGAATTCCTGAAAAAGGTCGCGCGCAACGGCCACGCAATAACCTTCCTGAACCCGGTCGACGTCGACGACGAGGTGCGCGCGGGCGAAATCCGCCACCTGGTATTGCCTGAACTCATCCAACATCCCATTGCGCTTAAGCTCATCGTCCGCGCCCGCGGGGGACTCGAGGCGTTTCCCAACCTGGTGGTCGAGGAGTTGCGCAAGGCCATGCCCAAACTGGAGCCGATCGGCGCTGCCTAATTGGCAGCGCAACGGGTGGAGATAAGCGCTTGCCTAGGCGCCATCGCGGAAGAGATGATCGGGCGGTGAAACCATGTCTGCGATGCTGCCCCACTTCTCCGACATTGTCTGGCCTGATGCCGCCGCCTATTGGATCGCCAATGCGCGCGTACCGCTCTGCATGCTTGGGGAGGCGAGGCTCGGCCTGGAGGAGGCGGGGCCCGGCGCGCAGTCCGATCGCGACGACGGCGTTGTGCTGGTTGATCTGTTGATCGAGAGCGAGCGGCTTGCGCGCATGGTGCCCGCCGGAACGGCGGGGACCGACCAGCATCCACGCATTGATCTGCGCGGCCGCCAGGTGTGGCCGATGCTGGTGGACGTGCATACCCACCTCGATCGCGCGCATACCGTGGTCCGAGCGCCCAACGTCTCCGGCTCATTCGCCGACGCGTTGCGTGCGACCGCGTCCGATCGGCTGCGCTGGACGCGCGACGACCTGCTCATGCGCATGAACTTTGGCCTGCGCTGCGCGTATGCCCACGGCGTATCTGCCATCCGCACCCACCTCGACTCGGTGCCGGCGCAAGCCGAGCGAAGTTGGGGCGCGTTCCGCGAGGTGCGCGCCGAGTGGGCCGGCAAAGTCGCGCTGCAGGCGGTCTCGCTCGTTCCAATCGATCTGTTCCGCGATGAAGGCGGCGATCAGCTCGCCGCGCTGGTCGCGAAATCGGGCGGCGTCCTCGGCGCGGTGACGCGCG
>Ga0306923_10000090_pt1 | contig 57164 bp, 60 predicted proteins | sample sta12Can44000108_FD_203841 | JGI IMG/M metagenome (GOLD analysis project Ga0306923, IMG submission 203841) | Lab enrichment of tropical soil microbial communities from Luquillo Experimental Forest, Puerto Rico - statanox.12C.anox.44.000.108 (v2)... | ecosystem: Environmental > Terrestrial >... | reverse complement strand
TGTCTATTAGCCCCAAGACGGCGTAGAAGCAGCGCCAACATCAGCCGCTCGAAACGCAGCGCCGCGATATCGCCTATATCTCTTGCGAGCCGACGCTTGCCGGTCCCGAGCTGTGGCGCGCGCACAAACAGGACGAGGTGGTGCCGCATCAGCTGTAGAGCCATGCGATGCGGTGAGGTGGCACGCCTGCGAAGTACAGCGACAAACAGAAGAGATTGCGCAACGGCCGGCGCCAATAGCCCTCTCGACGGTAGCGGCGTGCCGACGAAATGCATCGGCAACCGATACGGGCGAGACGGCGGCGACCGAGGCGGCGGACGAGATCGACGTCTTCCATCAATGGCAACGGCGCAAAGCCGCCTACCGCGTCATAGAGGCTGCGGGCGATCAGCAGCCCTTGGTCCCCGAAGGGAAGTGCCAGAACCCGGCAGCGCCAGGCGACGATCCGCTCCACCCGCCTTGCCGCGGCTGTGGCATCATCGAGTGCGAAGTCGAAATAACCAGCGCAGGAGTCCGCCTTCGGTGCGCTGACAAAGGCACGAACCGCAGCCTGCCATGCCGGATCAAATCGGCAATCCGCGTGCAAAAACAAAAGCCAGTTGCCGCTTGCCGTTGCGGCGCCGGCCGCAAGCTGCGTGCCGCGCCCGCGCGCTGCATCGACGATCCGCGTCCCCGCCGCGCGGGCGAGAGCGACGGTTTCGTCGCGCGACCCGCCATCGACCACGATCACCTCTTTAACGATATCGACAGCCTGCAGATCCGCAAGCGGAAGGAACAGCGTCTCGGCGGCGTTTAAAGTCGGAACGACGACCGAAATCAAATTTTGTTCTTGATTAGTTCTCATTGGTCGATCATCATCGGCGCATGGATATGCCGGCCATGGTCAGGCCGCGCAAGGGACGCGGCGCAGCGAGTAACGACAGCGGGCGCTTCGAGGCCGAAAGGCGCACGCCGTTTGATGATGGCTGGGGCACCACCGACGAAGAACCCGCACCGCTCACGACAACCCTCACGGTGGACTCCACTCGGACGATCATCGCGCGCAACGACTCGCCCGATATCGGTTTCGACCGCTCGATCAATCCTTACCGCGGCTGCGAACACGGCTGCATCTACTGCTATGCCCGACCGAGCCATGCCTTTCTCGGCTTGTCGCCCGGCCTCGATTTCGAAAGCCGCCTATTCTACAAGCCCGAGGCCGCGGCGTTGCTCGCCACCGAGCTGAAAAAAAGAGGGTATAGCTGTCAACCGATCGCGCTTGGCAGCAATACCGACCCCTATCAGCCTGTCGAACGCCGTCTCCGCATAACGCGATCTATCCTCGAAGTGCTGCGGGATTTCCGTCATCCTGTCACGATTGTCAGCAAAGCGGCGCTGATTCAGCGCGATATCGACATCCTCGCCGAGATGGCAAAGGACCGGCTGGCGACGGTGACGATATCGGTGACAACGCTCGATCACCGGCTTGCCCGCCGCATGGAGCCGCGCGCCCCGACACCGGAGCGCCGCCTCGAGACGATCGCCGCGCTTGCGTCAGCCGGAGTTCCGACCGGGGTTTTGAGCGCACCGATGATCCCAGCGCTCAACGACAGCGAGATGGAGCAGATCCTCGATCGGGCGAGGTCGGCCGGGGCGACCTCGGCCGGCTATACGTTGTTGCGTCTGCCGCTCGAATTGAAGGGCCTGTTCAAGGAATGGCTCGAGGAACATTTCCCGGACAAAGCGGCTCATGTGCTGTCTTTGGTCGCACAGACTCATGGCGGCCGGCTTTATGATTCAGCCTGGTCGAAGCGAATGACCGGTACCGGCCCCTACGCCGATATGCTACAGCTGCGTTTCAACCGTGCCTGCCGCAAACTCGGTTTTGGGCAGCGAACGACGCGCCCTCTCGATACGAGGTTGTTCAGGCCACCACCGCAAAAGGGCGACCAACTGGCCTTATTTTAAGGCAAGCGGGCGTCACAGCCACAGTGTGGTAACTGGCCCCTCTCCCGCACCGCGGGAGAGGGTGCCGAGCGCAGCGAGGCGGGTGAGGGCTGATGCCGAGAAGAAAGAACCCTCACCCTCCCAGTCCTGCGGGCTGGGCCCCTCCCTCTCCCGCGATGCAGGAGAGGGGCTAATCCCTGTCGTTGGTGAGTTGAGAGTGCTGTACTAGACTCTCGGCTGGGCAACCGGGAGGGCGGGCGTGGCCAGGGAAAGGCGGCTCGGAGCGCGCGAGGTCGAGGAGATTTTCACGGCTTTCGCCGAGGCGATGCGCGAGCTTCCGCCCGATGTCGACGCAGGCTGGCTGGATGCCCAAGGCGATCTGCGCCTTGCTCCCGATATCGCCCGAAAGCTGCGCACCGCGCGACGGGTGCGCCAGCTACTGCTGGAGCTGCGGCAGCGCGAGCGCGAGTGCTGAAAATACCCGCTGCGGAGCCACCCTGCGTCCTGCGAGATGCGCCCTCCGGGCGCTCCTCAGGATGAGCAAGTTATTGGTGATACGCAGGAAATTGCCTCACCCTGAGGAGCCGCCACAGGCGGCGTCTCGAAGGGCGCACGATACCCGATCCAGCCAAACCACCTTTAGCGGCCGTCCGGGCCGGCGACGATGCGGTGGTCGTGAAGCCGGCCGATCTCGGCAGACGACAGACCCAGCACTTCGGATAGTACGATATCGGTGTGCTCCCCGAGCAGCGGCGCCGGTCGCGCCGGCAGACGCGCTTCGGCCGAGAAGTCGAGCGGCAGCCCGGGCATCAGATATCGCCCGATGCCGGGCTGCTCGACCGCCGCGAAAAGCGGGTTAGTCTCGGAGCAGCGCGGGTCGTCGCGCACCAATTGCGCAAAATCCTGGAATTGGCCCCACAGCACGCCGGTACCGGCAAAGGCCCGCCGAACCTCGTCGAGGCTGCGGCTCGCGCACCATCGGGCGAGCAACGCGCCGATCATATCGCGTGCTTCGTAACGCCCCGCTTCGGTATCGAGGTCGACCTCCATCATCGGCCCGATCATCGCCAGCCGATTGCCGAGACCAGTCGCCTCGCCGATCGCGCGCCATTGCCGCCGCGTCAGCGCGATGATCATGACCCGATGGCCGTCCGCAGTCGGAAAGTCGCGTCCGAAGCTGCCGTAGAGATCGTTGCCGATCGCCGGCCGGGCCGTCCCGTTGATCTGGACATCAGCGATGTAGCCGAGATTGCCGACCGTCGCGAGCATCACGTCGGATAGCGCGAGTACCACTTCTTGGCCCTTGCCGGTGCGGCAACGATGCCGCTCGGCTGCCAGGAGCCCGGCTGCGAGATAGAGCCCGGCGGTGATATCCCAGGCTGGCAGAACGTGGTTTGCCGGTCCGTCGCCGCGTCCGGTGACCAAGGGAAAGCCGCTCGCCGCGTTGACCGTGTAATCGACAGCCGCCGAGCCGTCGCGATTGCCGACGAGGCGCAGCAAGACAAGGTCCGCGCGCACTGCTTGGAGTGTCGCGAAATCGAGGCCACGCGAGGGCGGCAAATTGGTCAGGAAGATGCCCGCGCTGGGACCGGGTGCGGTGATGATCGCCCGTGCGATCTCCAGCCCTTCGGGCTTGTCGAGAGCGAGCGCCAGTGAGCGCTTTGCCTTGTTGAGGCCCGCCCAATAGAGGCTTGCGCCATCCCGGGTGACCGGCCAGCGCGCGAAATCGATACCGCCGCCGATCGGATCGATGCGGATGACCTCGGCGCCCATCTGAGCCATCGTCATGCCGCCGAGCGGGGCTGCGACAAACGCGGAGATTTCGACGATCCGAAGGTCTTGGAGCAGCCGGTTCATGCCGCCATCCTGTGCGGGCGCCGACGCCGCCGCAAGCCTCTGGTTCTCCCTTGCCCCGCGTGCGGGGAGAGGGCTGGGGTGAGGGGATATTTTTCGAGCTCGGACAGGAGCGTTTCCAGAACTCCCTCCAGATTAGCCAAGATGTCGTTGTTCTAGATACGGATCACGTGATAACCGAAAACGGTTAAATCGTGGTCGCTCTGCTGATCTATAGCGCTTTCGGCGTGCTGACCGCCGTCGAGTTCGACAACGAGCTGTCGCTCACGGCAGACAAAGTCGACGTAATAAAGACCAATCGGCTCTTGGCGAACGAATTTGAATCCTTGAGCTGCCGGTTGCGAATGCGTTTCCATAACGGCCTCTGCTCGGGGAAGAGCGCTCCGCAGCGATCTCGCCCGTCGGGCACGCAGTTGATCCTTCCCACGCGCCCCGCTTGCTCCGTCAATGGGGGTTTGCCCCTCACCCCAGCCCTCTCCCCGCAAGCGGGGCGAGGGAGGTCTCCGCGACTACCCTCATCTCAGATGGCTTGTGATGCAGGCGCCATCTCGCCAGTGTCCAGGGCCTGCCGGTTACCGTGTAGGCGCCGGGCTTGGGTTTGAAGAGAAAAACCCGGACGCGCCGCTGGCCCGGCAGTTCGGCGAGCGCGCGCACCAGTTCGTAGCCGTCGCCTTCGTAGGCGGAGAGGCGTGCTCGCTCTCTCGGTTTCACACCATGGAGGATCACACCCTTGACCACCGCGCCGCGTTGAAACAGCACGCCCGGATAATCCGCGTCCCGCAGGGCTGCGCGTCGGTAGCCCCGCAATCGCGCAGGTCGAAGGGCGCGCGGCGCAACCCGCCGTCCGAGGACTTCGGACAGCGAGTCGCGGTCCATCAGCGTCCCATAGAAAAAGAACGCGGTCTCATGCCCCCGCAATAAACGAACGCAGCGAGCGGGCCTCATATTCGACCTCGTCGAGCCGGTTCTTGACCACGTCGCCGATGCTGACGATGCCGCACAGCCGGCCGTCTTGCACGACCGGAAAATGGCGGATCCGGCGGTTGGTCATTTCTGCCATGAGCTTCTCGATGGTGTCCGATGGCTCGCAGGTGATCACCCGCCGTGTCATCACCTCGGCAATTTTGAGCGACAAGAGATTGGCGCCGTGATTGGTCAGGGCGTGGACAATGTCGCGTTCGGAGATGATCCCGCCGACTCGTTCTCCGTCCTCGGTGACGACGAGGGCGCCGATGTTGCGGGAAATCAGCGCGTCGACGGCGGCACCGATCGTCTCGTCCGGTCGTATTGTCGCCACGGCCCGGCCTTTGGTGCGCAAAATGGTCTCGACGTTCATGGACACCTCGCAATTTCGCGCGGTCGCCTACTGTTCCGACGCGACCGCCGACTGGGGACAGGATAGGACAAAATGCCGCAGTGCGGGAATAAATCTTGCCGCCAGAGCCGCTGGATAGACCGGACATGGGTTGGCGGGGATAATGTCGACAAACCGGGGGATTGGCCCGCTACTTTTGGGACGGTCGAGAGGAGAAGGGATGCATCGCACGGAAATCGGCGACATTTCTCTAGAAACGCTGACTGCGGGAGACGGCCGTCCGTTGCTTTTTTTGCACGGTGGTGACTATTTCGCGCAGCATCGAGACTTCTTCGAGAGTTTGGCCCGGCGCTGGCGGGTAATGGCACCCCGGCATCCCGGCTTCGGTGGGTCCGAGCGGCCGGACGGCTTCCGTACCGTCCACGATCTCGCCTACCTCTATCTCGACCTGCTGGATCGGCGGGATCTCAGAGATGTGGTTCTGGTCGGTTCCTCGTTCGGCGGGTGGATCGCGCTCGAGATGTGCGTGCGTTGCCTCCAGCGGATCGGACGGCTCGTGCTGATCGACTCGGTTGGCGTCAAGTTTGGCGGGCGCGAGGAGCGCGACATCGCCGATATCTACGCGCTGCCAAGCGGAGAGCACCTTCGGCGCACGTTTTTCAACCCGGCTCGCATCGCGCCGGATTATTCCGCATTCAGCGACGAGGAGGCCGCCTCGATTGCCCGTGACCGAGCAGCGACAGCGCTCTACGGCTGGCGCCCCTATATGCACAACCCCGGTCTTCTCCAATGGCTGCATAGAGTACGCGTGCCGACCCTGGTGGTTTGGGGCGAAAAGGACGGGATCGTCGGACCCGGTTACGGCGAAAAACTCTGCCTATCTCTCCCCGACGCCCGTTTTGAGCTGATCCGCCAAGCCGGGCACTATCCCCAGATCGAGCGCCCCGACGAGGTCGCCGATGCGGTCGAGCGTTTCGTGCGCGCGGAGGTGTTGTGATGAAGGTCTGGCATTTCAGCGAGATGGCGTATCACCCGGCTTGGCCGGAGCTCGGCGAGTCGTATCGCGTCATCATTCCGAGCCGCCTCTACGACCCGAAGATCGGCGCCGATCTCTACGACCGGTATCTCGACGAGTGGGCGCTGTGCGACGAGCTCGGCATCAACATCATGACAAACGAGCACCACGCCACCGCGACATGTGCGGATTCCGTCTGCACGATTCCGATGGCTATCCTGGCGCGCGAAACGAAGAAGGTGCGGCTGCTCGCACTCGGTATGCCGATCGGCAACCGCAACGACCCGATCCGCGTCGCCGAGGAATACGCGACGATCGACGTGATCTCGCGCGGCCGGCTGGAAATGGGGTTCGTCAAGGGCGTGCCGTTCGAGATCCCACCAGCTAACACCAACCCGGCGGAGCTGATGGAGCGCTTCTGGGAAGCGCATGATCTAATCCTGAAGGCGATGACAAGCCATGACGGCCCGTTCAACTGGGAGGGCACGCATTTCCATTACCGCCAGGTCAATGTCTGGCCGCGGCCGTGGCAACAGCCGCACCCGCCGGTCTGGATGCCCGTCGGGAGCCCTGGCAGCGCCTCGGAAGCAGCCGCGCGCGGCATGACGATCGGTGTCCTCAACACCGGCTGGGTGCGCACTCCGGCGATCTATCAGGCCTATCGCAAGACCGCTGCCGAGACCGGCCGGCCGGTCACTCTCGACAAGCTCGCCTATATGGCGCTGATCGGCGTCGGAGACACTCGCGAGGAGGGGTGGCGCCGGGCCGATCAGATCCTGGGGTACAGCCGCACCTCCGGCATTGTCGCGCCGCAATTCATGAACCCGCCGGGTTATGCGTCAGACGCGCAGAGCGCACAAGCCTTGAAGACGAGCGGTGCAGGGTTTCGCGCCGGCCGCATCCAGTCGCGCGCCGGCCGCAACATCGATCCGCGCACGATGTCTGTTGCGGACGCCATCGATGCCGGGCTCGTTTTCGCTGGGACACCGGATGACGTCTATGGTCAGTTGCTCGCCTTTTACGACCATGTCGGCGGTTTCGCTCACCTTCTGATGATGGGCCAGGGCGGTCTGTTGGACCACAAAGAGACGGTCGCCAACCTGACGCTCTTTAGCCGAGAGGTCTTGCCGCGCCTCAGCGAGCTCGCGTGACCTTGGTCGCCTTGGCGCCCGAACCCAGCTTGGAATTATTCGGGGCGCCCGGTACCTCGTAATGCGGAAGTGGCTGGAGAGCACCGTCTGGTCCGAACGCAATGTACCAGATATCAATTTCAAACGGGTGCGGACGTCCAGTCGGATAGTTTGCAAGATAAATGACCAGCGGTCCGGGCCAATCGCGATGTGTTGGTCGTTGCGTCAATGTGAATAGGCCGTCTTCGCTGCGGCTTAGCTCGCAGTTCCAATCGTCCGGATCGCTGATGTCAAGCAGGGCGTCTAGATAGCCAGCCGCCATTTCCTCATTGGGGTGCCAGCGTATGACAAGAGACGGCGCCTCAGCATCGATGATTCCGCGCGCAACCCCGCGTTCGATCGAACCGAGGAAGCGCTGATGTTCGCTTATCGTATAATGCACATAGGCTTCGACGGGTTCCTCATCAGTCAGACCAACTTCGTCAAGCTGTTGTCTAGACACGCTTTGTATGATCCGGTATAGGACGGAAAAATTTAGATCGAGTGGTCGACAGTAAACTCCACATCGGCGAGCACGACCGATATCAAATCGACGAATCGTGCCCGTGGATTTTTCTATCGCCTTCTCCACGATTGCTAGAGATCGAGAAATCGGTTTCGATGTCGGCGTTCAATGACTTGAGGGCTGATTTCAAACTCATAGGAACCTCTGGAACAGGCTCGCCGCGCTCCCCGCGCCAAAAGCAAGTGACGTGGGCATGGGAGTGTGTGCGCTCCAAGATCTCGCGGAGCTTCCTGATCCCGCTGTCCTCCCCCGCTTCGGGATAGAGAAGCTGTTCCACAAAGCCGAAGTGGTCGTCGAGGTGATCGCTCGGCACCAGCCTGTCGGTGGCAAGAAACCAAATTCCGGTGCGGCCGCGCAGTTTCCCGGCATGTGGCCCGGCAAAGAACTCCTCGCCTTTGCGATGCGCGCGGGTCGGCGCGATCGGCAGCACCGCGGAGATTTCGCCGGGGTCAAGATCATCGCCGGCAAACCGCAAGGTCACAAACGCGCGGCGATCGGCTTCCGCCTCAGTCTTCATCGTGGAGGTTGCCAAGCGGTTGGTTTTGCTCATCTGTGACCGCACCGTTGCTATATATGACCACGCGATCCGGCCCGGAAAGATCGCTCGCCGCCTTAATCTTGTGCAGCGCCCGGCTGAAGCGCCGCGGTTCGATGCCGAGTGCCCGGGCTACCGAATCTGGGGGGTTCCCAGGGTTGCTCCATAAAATACGAGTGCGCGAGCGGCGCATGCTGCTCGATATCATATTGCCATGGCTGCGAGTTGGCTGGCGTCAAAAAATTGCCCAAATCGGGGGCAATCTCATCGTAAGAATCTTCAGAGGAGGCGAATCGATGTCAAAGCAACGAGCCGTTAGCCTCTGCGGCTGCCTTGCCGCCCTCCCGCTACTGATCGGCTGCTCGAGTAGTGTGGGCTCCTCCCAGGCTTACGGGCCACCGCCGGCGTACGGCCGACCGGTCGATCAGACTAATTACTCGCCGCAGGCTTATCCGGCGCGGGCTGCTCCAGCCGCGTTTGCCAGTGACCGGGTCTATACCTCCGGCCCCGCTGCACCCGTCGCGATCGTGGTGCTGTTACCCGGTGCCGGCGAGAGCATGACCGCCAACCCGGAATTATGGGCGGCCCAAGGGTTCGACGTCGTGATGCCGCCGGCGGATATATACCGCCTGGTCGCCGATCAACGAGCTGCCCTGGCGCGCCTTGTCGCATCTGCGGAAGCGTTGGCGAACGCGCCGGTATGGTTGGTGGGGCCGAGCCCGATGATCGAGGCCGCCCTCCCGCAGGTCGGCGGCATCACGGGCGCCGTTATGACCTCAGTGGGCTCGAATACAGGCAGCTGTAGCGAGAGCTTTTCCTATTTCGATCCCGGTACCGGCGCACCCCCAAAGGTCAGGAGATCGGGCGACTGCGGGGCTGGTTTGCCCAACCTGAACGGCCAACAACCGTTTGCTGCCCCTGTGGTCCCGCGGCCAAATTCGCCTCGTATCATCGAAACATCGGCGATCCCCAAGAACCTCTCCCCTGCCGCGCGCGTGGAGCGGCTCGCCGAGCTGATCAAAGGGTCGCCTTCGAGTTGACGGTATCCGGCGGCGGGTAGCGACCGCGGGGAAGAATCAGCTTCAGTAGGGCGGTGGATAACCCGGCCCGTAATAGCCCGGAGGCGGCGGCGGTGGCGGGGTCGTCGCGGCGCCGGTTACTGCACCAGTGGCTCCGCCGATTGCCGCACCGAGGGCGGCACCATGTCCACCGCCGACCGCACCACCGAGCGCAGCCCCCGCCCCGGCGCCCAGCAGGCCGCCACCCACCGCACGCTGTCCGGGATCATAAGGGTTGGTGCAGCTCGACAACGCGAATACCAGTCCCGCGGCAACGAGACCGGGAGTGATCAACCGCCTCATCATTTCGTTCCTTTTCGTGCAGCTTTGGTGTACCCGCCAGTTTATATCGGTTGGGGAAGGGTACAGCTTGTCGGTGAGAGAAACGTACTGGCGCAGAAATAATTCCGATCGATTGCCGTTACCGCGTCTTGCTGCGATTGCCAGCTTGACATTGGCGACGCGAATTGGGAGGCCCCGGCCACCCTCACTGGGACCTTCTTTGTGCCTCATTCGAGGCCGCTGACAACACCGCTAATCAGATTGTCCCCATATAGCGACGAAAGATCGACAGTAGTAGCCTTGTCCTCCACTGGCAGAAGCGCAGCCTCCGACTGGAGGAGGTCGCGTTCCTGTTCGCGACAGAGCTCTTCAGCCTCCTCGACCGTGACTGCGGTGAAGCGCAATGCATCACCCGGACGGCGTCTGCCGACAACAGGCAGGTCGGCGGAAATGACAGTGGCAATTTTCGGATACCCGCCTGTCGTCTGGTGGTCGGCAAGCAGCAAGATCGGCTGTCCCGAGCCCGGCACCTGGATCGCCCCAGTGGCGATGGCGTCCGACACGATGTCCCAGCCCTGGCGGTGGTGCAGCGGCGGACCGTCGAGGCGCATCCCCATGCGGTCGGCGCTTTGCGAGATGCGAAACTCCGCGCCGAGCAATGCCGCAGCGGCTTCCTGCGTGAAATATTCCAGCTGCGGGCCGGGTATGACGCGAATTGGCTGATCGCGCGCAGGGTCCAGTGGGTTGGATAGGCGCAGTTCGCGCCGATCTGGGGCGGATGCGATGGCCAGCGGTACCATATCGCCGGACTGCAACGCCCGACCCTCGAACCCACCGAGCGCGGCGCGCACATAAGTCGAAGCGCTGCCGAGTACGAGCGGAACCGCGATGCCGCCCTCGACGGCCAGGTAGCAGCACGCGACAAATTGGCTTGCAACGACCTGCGAGACTTCGCCACGGGACAAGGTGACACTTTGCCCGCCGGCAACGACGTGCGGGTTTTCGCCGCCGATTTTTAAGCCCGCACCAGGACCGACGAGCGCGATCCGCACGGCATCGGCGACGACCTCCAGAGTGGGTCCGCTCAACAGGATTTCGAGCCCCGGCATTGCCGGAGGATTGCCGACGAGGGCATTGGCAAGCCGCAGGCTCACCCCATCGAGCGCCCCAGAAACCGGAACCCCGATATCCTGATAACCGATCCTCCCGAGGTCCTGCACTGTGGTGTGAAACCCCGGCGCCAACACTTTTAGACTGGGCTTCATGCGCCGATCGGCTCGCTGACGACCTCATAGCTGCGTTTCTCGACCGCTCGGCGGACCCGTTCGTGGCAAGCGCGGTCGATCGGCTGAAACAAGACGGCGTCGCCGGGCGCGAGCAGCGCCGGCCTGGGACGCCCGATATCGAAAAGGCGGATTGGAGTGGTCCCGATTAGATGCCATCCGCCGGGGCTTTCATAAGGGTAGATCGCGGTCAGCGAGGTTGCGATCGAGATCGATCCGGCCGGGACACGCAGCCGCGGGTCGGCTCGCCGCGGTAGAGCGAGCTCCACTGGAAGATCGCCCATATAGGGAAACCCGGGCAGAAAGCCGAGCATATATACGTGGTAGCGGGTCCGGCTGTGCATCGCGACGACCTCGCCGGGCGTCAGCCCGGTGAGCTGCGCGACCTCGGTCAAGTCGGGGGCCAATTCGCCTTCGTAGCAGACCGGTATCCGCCATAAGGTGGCTTCGCTGCGCTGGCCGAGGTCGTGATCGAGCAAACTTCTGATGGCGTGCTCGAGATCACCTCTGGTCGTTACCAGCGGGTCAAAATGGATCATCAGCGAGCGGAAGGTCGGCACCGTTTCGACCACACCGCTGAGCGCCTTGGAACGGATCGTCGCATTGAGGCGCAACACATCATGGCTGAGCCTCCTGTCGATGCGGTCACCGAATTCGACGATAAGCGCACGGTCCCCCGCCGAGAGGAAACGCTCCTTCATTGTTTTCCCTGGTACACTCGTCCGCATGGCGGGGTGCAATTAGGAGACGGAGGCGGCATGGCAAAAATCATCAATCTCAACGCCGATATGGGTGAGGGCTTTGGCGCCTATGACATCGGCGATGACGCAGGGCTGCTCAAGATCATTCGCTCGGCCAGCATTGCCTGCGGCTTTCATGCCGGTGATCCGGTTACGATGCAGCGCAACGTCGTTCGCGCCGTCGCAGAGGGCGTCAGCATCGGCGCGCATCCCGGATTCAATGATTTGTGGGGGTTCGGGAGGCGGCGCATCGACATGAACCCGCGTGAGCTCGAATACATGATCGCCTACCAGATCGGCGCGCTCCAGGCGATGGCCTGCTACGCCAACTCTAAAGTGACGCATCTGAAGCCGCATGGCGCGCTGAACAACATGGCCGCCGAGGACATCGAGCTGGCGCTCGCCATTGGGCGCGCAATCAAGACGGTAGATCGCGATATCATCTACGTCGCCCTCGCGGGGTCCAAGATGGAGAAGGCGGCGCAGGCACTCGGGCTGCCTCTCGCGCGTGAAGGCTTTTGCGACCGGCTCTATGACGACGACGGCAATTTGACCTCGCGCAAGATCCCGGGCGCTGTTCTCCATGACCCCGAGGTGGTGAAAGAACGCGTCGTCAATATGGTGCTCAATGACGAAATCGTGTCGCGCAACGACAAACCGCTAAAGGTCCGCCTCGATACCCTCTGTGTTCACGGTGACGAGCCGAGCGGCGTCATCGTAGCGCGCGCCGCGCGGGAGGGCCTCGAAGCAGCCGGCGTCCGCGTTGTCCCGCTGCCTGAGATGCCCCTTGGGTGAGGAGTCATAGGGACGCTGATCGGAGATATTCGGTGAAATATTCTTCGGCTGTGATCAGGCGGCTGACGATGCCGAGTTCGTAAGCCTGGCGGCAGAAGATGTCGATCGTGGCCCGGTTTTTCTCGAAACCGTAGGGGTGGAAATCCACCCCCATGAGTGCTTCGGTCTCCTCGATCTCGGCATCGAGCCAGGGTGAGACATAGGGGAATTGGCGCTGCGCCGCTGCAAACTGGTCATTGCAGCGGGTGAACGCGTCGGTCAGGCGGCGCGCGATCCACTTGTCCCGTTCCCAGGCATCGCGTCGCAGTATCACCAGGTGCTGTGGCGGAAAACAGCCGGTTTGGCGGAAATAGTCGCGTTCGATCGTACGGATATCGGGAAAGAGCCGGACGATCGGCCCGTTGCTTGGATCGTAACGCTGCGGCCGCGCCGGGCTGTAGATCGCGTCGAGCTCGCCGTCGATCAGCATTTCGGCGAGGGAGCGTCCGGCGGCCGGCCGATGCACGCCTTCCGGTAAGGCGTAGACATGGGTCTGCGCTCGCGGCGTATCGATGTCGCCGATCCACCATTCGAGGCGGTCCGGCGGCACCCCGATAAACCGCAGAAAGTGCCGGTACCAGATCGAGCCGCTCGCCACCCAATCATACATGCCGATACGCTTGCCGATCAGATCGCGCGGGGCCTCGACCCGGCCGCCTTTGCGCACATAGAGATCACGCGCTGTGAAGTTGCGCAACGGGAAGACCGGCAGGCCGACAAAGCTGCGGTCGCCGTTGTCGAGGCGGCGCAGATGACCCGCCATCGACGCCTCGCCGCCCTGCACCGTCGGATCATTGAGCGCGCGGCGCAGCATCTCCGCCCGCATTTCCCAGGATCCGCCGCTGCCGAGGATCAAGGTTAGAGCGATACCTTCCGGTTTGACATCGCCGGTGGCGAGCGGCATCACCCGTGCATAATCAGCGCAGGTCAGGGTGATCGGGACGTCGGACATCTGCGCCTCTGTGCTTACAGATAGCGAGTCGGGCGGATCAAAGTGCGCCACATATGGGCCGACGGGCTGCTGTCCCAGCCGAGCCCTTCCTTTGGCTGCTTGAAGTTGCGGCCGATGACGTCGGTGAATTCTTCGAGGTGTACGACCACGTCTGGATCGAACGAGTAGATGTCGTGAACGGTGATCATCCGCGCGGTCATGTACCATTTATGGTTGCGGGCATGGTTATACTCTTCTTCGATGTACGGATCGGGCCGATAGTCGGCGCCAAAATTCTTGACGTAGGACTCCGGGTAGGAATAACCGACGGATTCGTCCGCGTAGAAGCGTAGCGCCTGATGGGCGCGGATCGCCCAGGCGACCTCTTCGTCGACATAGGGCGCGACCATCTGGGCACCCCAATAGCCGTGGTCCGCGCGGATAAAACCGATCACGCCGATATCGTGGAGTAGGCAAGCGAGGATGATCTTCTCGTCCATGCCGGCTCTGACGGCATGCCTGGCGCTTTGCAGCAAATGGTTTGCCGGGCCAAAGCGATATTTGAAGAAATCCATCAAGGTTGGGCGCGGCGGCATCTTTGGCAGACGCGGATCATCGCCCATCAGCATATGCTTGGCCGGGTTCGCCGCCAGCAGCGCCGGGCCGTTCGGGACGCTCGTGTCGCCGTCCGCCAGGTTGAAAAGGCGTGACTTGACGATGATCGCGTCGAGTTCGCGCATCATCCGGTGTTCGAGCGCGTCGGCGCGCTCGGCTAGGGTCATCGTGTCGTTCACTTCTCGGTAGCCTTCTGATTGATTGAAGCGATCGGCAAGCGTAGCAAATCGCAGGTGTTCGCTGCTAGTCTGACGACCAAGACCGGCTCACGAAAGGTCAGCATATGATCCGCCATTTCGGTGTTCTGATCCCGTCCACGAACACCACCGTTGAAATCGAATGCCGGCTACTGCCGCTGGCCTACCAAGCGCATATCGGACGGTTGATGACGAGCACACCGGGCCGGACCTTTTCTCCGAGCCGGGACGAAGATATCGATTACCAGTCGCGTCTGCTCGGCACTGCAAAAGTCGAGTTGGTTATCCTGGCGCAGACTTCAGCGAGCCTCTTTGCCGATGATTATGACGAGGTCGTCATACAGCGGATGAGTGCTGGCGCGGGGGTGCCGGCCATCACCTCTGCGCAAGCCGTCGGCCGCGCGGTTGGGGCGCTACGGGCACGTCGCATCGCGATCGTCTCGCCCTATTCAGACGCCGTCAACGAGCGGGCTGTCCGCTATTTCGAGAGCAAGCATGGGCTCGAGACCGTCGCCCTGGAAGGCTTTGGTGCAACCGATTCCTATGCGATCGGGCAACTCGGCCCAGAGAATGCGCGCGCCGCTTTCACCCGGATAGACCGGCCCGAAATCGAGGCTTTTGTCGTCCCCGGCGGCAACTTTCCGACGATGATGTCGATTGCCGCCTGGGAACAGGAGTTCAACAAGCCGGTCGTCACGACAAATCAGGCATCGTTCTGGGCGATGCTGCGCGCGTTCAACACGGGTGATCGCCTCCCGACCTTTGGCCGCCTGCTCGAGGAGGTCCCGGTCGGCTGAGGCTCAAGGCAGCCAGTAGGCGAAGACCGCGGGGGAGACGAAAGCCCAGGTCTCGATAAAGTCGGAGCGGTCGGGCTTCCGGCCCAGTTCTTCCATCGCGCCCGCGAGGCAGAACCAGTTCAGCACCTCGTGTTCCCCGCTGTCTTCGATTTCGTCGGTCGTGTAGCGGTGCCACGGACCATAATCGCCCTTTTCGAGTGCTGCATAAAGACGCCGGTCAGCAGCCACATCGGGCCAGAGCTGGTAATGCTTCTCGGTCAGAAACGAATGCGACCAGCTCGACGAGGCGACGATTGCCGTCCGCCATGGGCTCTTCGCCATGACCCGTGCCGTCGCAGCGCCCACCTCCATGCAACGCGACGGACTAGGAGAAGGCGGGTCAAGGTCATGTATTTTGTCGCGCAATGCCAATGGCAGGCGCAGGCCATGCGCCGCGTTGACACGGCGGCCATAGCAATTTACCGAAAATGGTATGAGCGGATAATCGAACCCGGCGCGTTCGTCATCCAGCAGCAGGATCGTGTTCTCGAAAGCGTGACCAAGCGGGTGATGTAGCGGCTTGTAAGCATAGGCCGCGTCGATCCCCGCCTCGAGCAGGCCGGTTGCGAGATATTTCCCCGCTTGCCGATGGCCACGCAAACGGAAGGTCGTGTCCGGCGGCTCGTTCCAGGGATTGTAGCTCGACCGGCGGTGCTTCCATGGCTGGATGTCACGATCCTCGTAAGCCAACACCGCGAAGGGCGGAACGATGTCCTCCTTGAAATTCTCGTATTGGTCGTCGCCGAACATGACAATGACGTCTGGTTTGAACTCGTCGAGCGCGCGCCGTGCCTCGGCGAAATGGCGGCGAAAGACCTGACGTGTTCGCCCCGCGGCTGTCGCACCAAAATCGTCGCCGAGTTCTTCGCGCAGCTGCGGCGGCCAGCGCGAGGGGTCCTTCATCTCCGCCGGCATATCGGGATCGTCGAGCGAGGCCCGCATCATGACGGTCCAATCCTCGTCCCGGCGCAGCATCACCGGGCGATGCGTGCATCCCAATCCTAGAATCTCGGCCATTCCCTGCCTCCCAAGTTACCCTCACCCTCCCAGCCCTTTCGGGCCGGGTCCCGCCCTCTCCCGCGGTGCAGGAGAGGAGCTTTGGGACTTTGAGCTTTTGCATTATAGCCCCTCTCCCGCACTGCGGGAGAGGGTGCTGAGCGCGGCGAGGCGGGTGAGGGTCTCGCGGTGCTCCCTTCTACGCGTGATTGGCGTGGTAGTAGGTGTTGCGCAGCACGCGGCCGGGCAATGCGCCGGTGTGCTTGCCCTCGTCGTACAGCACCTGGCCGTTGACGATTGTGGCGAAGATGCCCTCGGCCGGCTCCTTGATGCGCCAAGCGCCCTTTGGGAAGTCGCGGACGACGACCTCGTGGCCGCATTTCACGGTGACCGGATCGAAGATCACGACATCGGCGGCCATGCCGGGGCGTAACAAGCCGCGGTCGTAGATGCCAAAGGTCGAAGCCGAGTCGAAGGTCAGCCGGCGCACCGCCTGCTCCAAACTCATCACTTGCTTCTCGCGCACCCATTCGCCGAGGAGCTTGGTGAGGTAGCCGTAGCCGCCGTGGAACTGCACATGCGCGCCGCCATCGCCGAGCCCGATCACCGCATTGGGGTGGGTGAGGATCTTGGTCAGCGCCTCGTCGTCGACATTGTTCTCGGCCTGCAGAAAACGGGTTTCGAGCTTCTCTTCGACGGCGAGATCGAGGAACGCATCGATTACGCGCTTACCCTGCGCCTCGGCGATCTGCCCGATCGATTTGAACTGCATCCACTTGTTCTTCTCGAGCACCGGCTCGTTGACCCACATGTAATTCCACCAGGTCTTCGAGAAGCCGACCGCGGATTCGGGTTTGTTGGCAACCGCTTCCTCGTGGAGCTTGGCGCGGATCTCCGGATCGGCGTAGAGCCTCAGCTTCTCGTCATCCGACATCAGCAGGATCGGATGCCAGGTCGGCAGGCCACGGAAGACCTGGCAGTTCTTCATCGTGAAGTCCTGCGTGACCCGGTTCGGACTGCACATCGGATAAGCGCGAATACCAAGCGCCGCCGTCTCCTCGACGCGCGCCATATGCACCTTCCACTCGTCGGGTTTGCGCATGGTTTGGGACAGGCTGTTGTAAACGACGGTCCGCCCGGTCGCCTCGGCGAGACGCCGGATCATGCCGTCCTTCAACTCGACATACTGGCCGCCGCCCGCTTGGATCGTGCCGGTGCCCATCTCGCGCAACACGTCGCCGAGCGCGAAAATCTCCTTTTCGTCGGCCCACAAGGCGGGAATGTGGACACCTTGCGGATCGTAATGGCCTTTCTCGCGCGACACCGAGAGGCCGAGAGCGCCCGCCTTCATGCCGTCACGCACGACATCCTGCATCGCCTTGATCTGGTTTTCGGAGGCGCCCGGCGTCTGGCACTCATCGCCCATCACGTAATGGCGTACCGCGGTATGACCGATCAAATTGCCGACATTGATGCCGAGGCGCTTGTCGAGACGGTCCATGTATTGGCCGGTCGTTTCCCAGTCGAACTCGACCGTACGCAACACATCCATCGGGATCGCTTCGACATAGGAAAGGAACTCGGCGAGCCGTTCCTCGGTGCCCTTGCGAACTGGCGCCAGTGACAGGGAGCAATTGCCAAAGATCACCGTGGTCGCACCGTGCTCGGGCGAGAACGTGCAGAGCGGATCCCAGGTGACCTGCGCGTCGTAATGGCAGTGATTGTCGATAAAGCCAGGGGCGACCGCGCGGCCCTGGGCATCAATCGTGCGGCTCGCAGCGCCGCTCAGTTTACCGATCTCGACGATCTTGCCGTCCTTGATCCCGACATCTCCGCGGAAAGCCGGCATCCCCGAGCCGTCGACAACCAGCCCATTCTTGATCAGCAGGTCATACGCCATCGGATTTTTCCTTCCTTCAGCCAGGCTGCCACTCGCAACCCATAATTTCGCCGATGAGTGTAGCGCCTCAGCTTGAACGGACACACCCTGCGAGCGCGTCGAGCCATGACAAGAACGCGGGTGTGCCAATCATAAAGCGATGGCAATGGTGGCCCGGGCTCCGGTTCGTGTTAAAGCCTTAGCATCGACGCCCACGGAGCCTGTAAAGCCATGACGTTATCCGCCGAGGAATATCGGGAACATCTCACAGCGACTTCTGTTCGCGCCGGCTTTAGCTTCCAGGAAGTCGTATTGCCGAACGAGCGGATCGTGGAGATCGGCGGGCTCCGCTTCCGTTACCTCGATTGGGGAAACGAGGAACAGCAGCCGATCCTGTTCCTGCATGGCGGCGCCTTGACCGCCCATACCTGGGATTTGTGCTGTCTTGCATTGCGCGACGAGTTTCATTGCCTCGCGCTCGATCAACGCGGCCACGGCGATACCGACTGGGCACCCGACGCCGATTATTCGATTGCCGCGCAGCGCGAGGATGTCAGGGGTTTTGTCGACGAGCTCGGCCTCGACGGTTTTGTTCTCGCCGGCATGTCGATGGGCGCCATCAATGCGCTCGCTTTCGCGATCCACTATCCCAAAAAGCTTTCCCATTTGGTGATCATTGACGCGGGCCCCGAAATCAGGCACCCGGGCTCGCGCCGCATCCGCGACTTCGTCAATGGCGGAGCAAACCCGGAGTCGCTCGACGCGATCATCGAACGGGCGCTCGCCTTCAATCCACGGCGTGACCCAAAGATCTTGCGGCGCAGCCTGATGCACAATCTGCGTCAACAAACCGACGGAAACTGGGTCTGGAAATACGACCGCAGGCGGTTTCAGCAGATGGGCGACCAACACGCTGCGGAGCGGCGCGGTCTCGCCGACGGCCTCGCCAAGGTCACCTGCCCGACATTGGTGGTGCGTGGCGCTGAGAGCGATGTGTTCCACCACGAGGATGCCGAGCGCCTGGCGCAGCGCCTGCCCGACGGCCGCTATGTCACCATTCCCAAGGCCGGGCACACGGTGCAAGGCGACAACCCGAAGGATCTGGCGGAAGCGCTGCGGCAATTTCTCGGCGAGTAACCCCAATATTCAAGCGCCGGCACCACCACCCTCACCCACCCAGCCCGCAGGGCTGGGTGGGTGAGGGTTAGCCGTGTACGAGCCTGCGGACCCGGTGGTTGTTGGTGTCGCCGATGTAGATCGATCCGTCGGGCGCGACCGCAGCGCCGTGCGGGCGATTGAGAGAAGCGGCTACTGCCGGCCCGCCATCGCCTTCGCCTCCTTGGCGGCCGTTGCCGGCAATCGTGACGATTGTTCTCGAGCGGAGGTCGATGCGACGGATCGCATGGTTCTCGGTGTCGACGATCAGCAGATTGCCGTCGCGGTCGATGGCCAACTCCTTCGGGGCGTCGAAGGTCGCCGCGAGCGCCGGGCCGTTGTCGCCGGTATAAGATCTGAGCCCGGTGCCAGCGATGGTCGTGACGATGCCGGTGCGCGGATCAACGGCGCGCAATGTGCTCCCCTGGCGCTCGAGGATATAGACAGTTCCATCGGCCGCGATTTTGACCGCGCGGGCGCCGTAGATGCCCGCCTTTGTCGCCGGCCCACCATCGCCGCTGTGTTCTGCCTCGCCGGTGCCGGCGAAGGTCCAGATGGTTCCTGAGGCGAGATCCACGACACGGAGGCGGTGATCGGCGACATCGGCAACGAACAGCCGGGTCTGCCCGGGGTCGAGCGCGAGACCGTTCGGCTCGACCATTCCCGCGCGCGCGGCGGGCCGGTCATCGCCGCTGAAGCCTGACGAGCCGTTGCCCGCGAAGGTCGTTACGTTGCCCGAGGCGGCGTCGATCCGGCGGACGCAATGATTATGGCGATCGGCGACATAAACATTTCCCGACTTGTCGACTGCGATGCCGTAGGGCTCGTTGAAACGGGCATGGATGGCAGGGCCGCCGTCTCCCGAATAGCCGGGCTCACCACACCCGGCAACGGTGACGATGACATTGTCGCGCGCATCGACGCGCCGTACGCAATGGTTGAAGGTGTCAGAGAAATAAAGATTGCCTGCGGGGTCGAACCCAACATCAAACGGGCCGTTCAACTGCGCCCGCGCCGCGGGCTCGCCATCGCCGGCATAGCCCTTTTCGCCGGTTCCCGCCGCCGTCGTAATGATCCAAGACTGAACTGGCATGCGCTTTGCCCCTTTGCGAAAAGGGATAATACCATCGCTTTTCGTTCCGACGAGCCGCGATGTACGCTGCCGCGTAACCTTGCACGAGTAACTGCATGCCCTACTTTCGCGCGCGCTCGGCTTTTGCTGCCACTCTTCTTACCGCGCTCATGCTGCTCGGAACCGGGAGTGGAGACACTGCCGGCACCGATTCGCTTGCCGGCGAGCTATTGATCGCTGCTCCGACGATCGGTGATCCGCGGTTTGCCCATACGGTCATCCTCATCATACGGCACGACAAGAATGGCGCCTTTGGCGTTGTCATCAACCGACCGGTCGGCGAACGCTCAATCTCAAGTCTGTTGGAGGCGACCGGCGATCGCGATCCGGATGCGATGGGGAGCGTCCAAGTTTTCGCCGGCGGCCCCGTCCAACCGGAACTCGGTTTTGTCGTTCACAGCGCCGAATACCACCGGGAGGAGACGATCGATGTCGATAGTCGCGTAGCCATGACTGCCAGCCGTCAAATCTTGCGCGACATCGGCCGCAACCAAGGCCCGAGGAAGAGCCTTTTTGCTTTTGGCTATGCGGGGTGGGCGCCCGCACAGCTCGAGGGCGAAATCGCGCGCCACGACTGGTTCACGACACCGGAAGAGCCAAAACTGATCTTCGACGACGACCGGGACAATTTGTGGGAAGATGCTATGGCGCACCGAACGCGTGAATTGTGACGTCCGGCGCCGCTAGCCTCATGGGCCAAGCGCGACACCGCCGCAGAAGGGGCTACAGGGGCTACGCGCCGGCGACCAGCCTCGTCGCCCGCTGCCGCATCACCGAGGTTGTGCCGAGCGAGCGGGCAACGGCATCGAGGCGGCGTTGAACTGTTTCCCCGACGAATAAGCTGCTTTCCGGCGGCACCTCAAGCACGAGCCCGCTACCCGAGCGATTGAGACTGACCTCGGACAGGAGTTCAATCGTCCCTGCGCACAAGGTATAAGCGAGACGCAGTGCGAGGCCGAGCGTGCGCGCCTCCTGCCCGTTGCGCTCATCGAGCAGCTGACTTGTCGGCTCTTTCACCGGGTCCTCGGCCGGGCCGCCATAGCGGGCGTGTAGCGCTGTCGCGACAAAGACGCGGTCGGGATGCGTGCCACCCGCGAACGGCATTGTCAGGCTGCGGGTAAAGGCTTGCTGGGCGCGATAATCAGGATGCTCGCTCCAAGCAAGATCGCTGAGCCAGCAAGTGGCCCGATGCCGCCGCCGCGCCCCTTCAGAGAGGTTGGGAAAGAGGGTCGCTGTCCATTCCTGCAGTCTGTCGCCGTCGAGCCGGAAACGGCTCTGGCGCCGGCCGACGGCTCTATAGGCGCCGATTAGCGGATCGGAGGCCCGGTCCTCGGGTGGGATCAGACCGTAGGCATAGCCCTCACGCAGCCCAAGAGCAGAAAAGACGACCCGTTGCGGTGCGGCGACAGTCATCAGCTTGCGCAAAATCAATGCCGCTAGAGGTACCACTTCAAGTCGCTTGCGGGAGATCGTAATGATCCTTTCGAGCGACTTCCGGGACTGCCGGGAGATGATGTCGAAAAAGCCCTCGGCCTCTGGTCGCATCATTGTGTACTGGTGAATGACGTGGAGCGGATATTCGGTATGCTCCATGTGCAGACGGGCTATGGCCCGACCCGCGCCGCCGACCAGGTACAAATTCTTTCCGGATGCCGAACGGAGGATGGAAGCGGTGCCGAGGGCTCTGTCAATCGTATCGGAAACGGCCCTGGTGCTCTCGCCGAGTCCCGCGAGGCGCAGCGGGCCGAGCGGCAGCGTGATTCCCGGCCCGATTTGCGCCGTCTCGCTGGCCGCAAAGGGCGAACTGGGACCGACCCGAACCAATTCGACACTGCCACCGCCAAGATCTGCCACGATGCCATCCGCGTCGGGGATCCCGGCCAGCACTCCGGCGGCGGAGAGACGTGCCTCTTCGGCGCCGTCGATGATCCTGACCTGCACGCGGCATTGGCGTTCAACCTCGTGGGCAAACGCCCCACCGTCGCTGGCATCCCGCACCGCCGCCGTCGCCAGGACTGCGAGATGTTGTACGCCGATTGCTCGGGCGAATGCGACGAAGCGCTGTAAATTGATGAAGGCGAGGGTGATACCCTCGGGGTTTAAGCGGCCGGTCGAGGTGATCCCACGTCCAAGACCGCACATAACCTTTTCGTTGAAGAGGGGAAACAGGGCGGCGCCCAACCGCTCGAAAACGACGAGGCGCAGCGAGTTCGAGCCTAGATCAATGACGCCGATGCGCTCGGCGCCCTCATGCAAATCCCAATCTGACATCGGATCAGCGCACGACGAGCCTCGGGTGACCTCGCCTCAGCCCCTTGCCCCGCCCTGACAGGCTCGGATTGGTCATGAAATAGGTATGAGCTGAGAAGGGTTCGTCACCGGCCGACACGCGCTCATAAGCCCCGGACGGCAACAAGCTCCAACTCTGCAGAGTGTCGCGAAGATTTGCCGCCATAATTTCGTCCAACACTTGTCGGTGCACGGTCAGGTTTTCAATCGGCACCAGAGCCTCGACCCGTCCGTCGAAATTCCGCGGCATCCAGTCCGCTGAGCTGATGAAGACTTTAGCCCTGTCCGAAGGCAGCTTGTTACCGTTGCCAAAGCACACAACGCGCCCATGTTCGAGAAAGCGCCCGATGATGCTCTTGACGCGGATATTGTCGGACAGGCCGGGAACGCCCGGCCGCAAACAGCAAATGCCGCGCACGACGAGGTCGATGCTCACTCCCGCCTGCGCGGCCCGGTAGAGCAGATCGATTATTGCCGGATCGACGAGTGCATTCATCTTCGCCCAGATCTGCGCCGGCTTTCCCTGTTCTGCGTTCTCGATTTCTGCCTCGATGAGCTCGACCAGTCGCGCTCGCAGCGTGAGCGGCGCGACTGCGATTTTTTCGAGGCTCACCGGGCTGGCGTAGCCGGTCATGAAGTTGAACAGGCACGCAGCATCCCGACATAGCGCCGGATCGCAGGTGAAAAAAGACAGATCAGTGTAAACCTTGGCCGTGTACGGATGGTAATTCCCGGTGCCGAAATGAACATATGAGCAAAGCTGGCCGCCTTCACGCCGCACGACCAACGACACTTTTGCGTGGGTCTTGAGCTGCAAGAAGCCGTAAACGACTTGCACACCCGCGCGCTCGAGATCGCGGGCCCAGCGTATATTTGCTTCCTCGTCGAAGCGCGCCTTCAATTCGATCAGCGCAGTGACTGACTTTCCCGCCTCAGCGGCTTCGGCCAGCTCGCCTACGATCGGGCTGTCTTCGCTTGTTCGGTAGAGTGTCTGCTTGATAGCCACGACGGCAGGATCGCGTGCCGCCTGTCGGATAAACTGAACGACGACGTCAAAACTCTCGTATGGATGGTGAACGATGATGTCTTTTTGCCGGATCGCCGCAAAGCAATCTCCGCCATAGTCCCGAATTCGCTCGGGGAAGCGTGCGTTATAGGGGGTAAAAACGAGATCGGGCCGCTCGTCGATGATCAGCTCCTCGGTGTCGTTGAGACCGAGGATGCCATCAGTGGCGAAGACATCTGCGGGGGTGACATCGAATTTTTCCATCAGAAAGCGGCGGAGATCGGCTGGCATCGTCGAATCGACCGCAAGATGGATCGCGTGACCGCGCCGACGTCGTTTCAGCGCGGTCTCGTATAGTTGCACCAAGTCCTCCGCCTCCTCCTCGATTTCCACTTCGCTGTCGCGCAACAGCCGGAAGACACCCTGAGAGGCAACCGCAAAGCCGGGGAACAGACGATCCAGGAACAGTGCAATCATTTGCTCGATCGGCAGGAACCGAATCCGGGTTCCGGGCAAACGAATAAATCGGTCGATCGAAGACGGGATGAGGGTCAGTGCCTGTAGACGAACACTGTCGTTGACCCTCTCAAGCTCGAGGGCCAAGCCAAAGCCGCGATTGGCGACAAACGGGAACGGATGAGCGGGATCAATTGCGAGCGGTGTCAGGACCGGAAAGACTTCTGCCATGAACCGGTCTTCGAGCCATGTCCGATCACGAGGCTCGAGATCGCTCGGTTCGATAACGCAAATTCCGGCTTCGTCGAGCTGCTGGCGCAACGACAACCAGGTAACCTGCTGGTCGGCCATCAACTTGCCAGCTCGCTGCCGGATGGCATCTAGCTGCTGGGCCGGCGTGAGGCCGTCCTGACTGACCGTCTTGATGCCGGCGAGATGCTGACCTTTGAGGCCAGCTACGCGCACCATATAGAATTCATCGAGATTGCCTGCCGAGATCGACAAAAACCGCAGCCGCTCGAGAAGCGGATGGGACAGATTATCGGCTTCGGTTAGAACCCGCTCATTGAAAGCTAGCCAGGAGAGCTCGCGATTGATGAAGCGTGCCTCGGAATGGAAGTCGACCGATCCGGTTTCAACCGCTTGCACGCTGGCGTTCACTGCCGCTCTCCCGATGGACCCCAAACGGGCTGGTCCAGACGGATTTTATCCTCAGGGTGAAAGTCTGTCATGACATCGCGGTTGTAGACAGCCGAGGCCTCACTAATTCGCCACACATGGCGCGGCGAAGGAATTCGTGCAACGATGTCTTCGCGGTTCCAACAACCCGAGCAGTTGCCGCGTGGCGCGGAGGCCGATCATGAAGATGTTGCATCTGCTTCGCCACGCCAAATCCAGCTGGAAAGAAAATGTCGAGGATCGCGAGCGGGCGCTAAACCGGCGTGGCCGTGAAGCGGCACGACGCATCGGTAAACATCTTGCCAACACGGTCGGCCCGCTCGACCTCGTACTTTGCTCGAGCGCGCTTCGGACGCGGGAGACACTCGAGCTCGTTCTTGCCAAGTTCGCCGTGACGCCGCGTTACGTGATCGAGGATGAACTGTACGCCGCAAGCCAAGAGGATCTGATGGATCGCCTGCGCCGTCTCTCCGAGGAGGAGGTCAACGTCCTTCTAATTGGTCACAATCCTGGGCTTCATGAACTCGCAGTTACCCTTGGGGAGACAAATTCGCCTGGTTTCCCCGTGCTCGCGTTGGGGAAGTTTCCGACTACCGCGTGTGCGAGCTTCGAAATTTCGGGACCCTGGTCGACGCTCGTATTGTCGCGTCACAGGCTGGTTGACTACGTCACCCCTGCATCGCTGGCGGGCGAGAAGGATTGATCACCGCTTTGTGCTAAGACCTCGCGGGCAAACGCAACGGTGATCGCAAATTTCTCGCGCAATGCGGCAGCGTCAAGACGCGCGGCGATGTCCGCGGCTGCTGCAAACGATCGCTCCATGCGCTTGGTCAGATAAGCGATCACTTCCGGCGCGACGATTAGCTGGCGATCCGCAAAATGCTTGACGAGGATCGCGCCAAGCAACGCGTCGTCGGGCGAGCCGATGTCGACGGAAGCCGCGGCACGCAATCGCGAGCCGAGATCGTCCAGCGCAATGCCCCACCAGGCGGGTGGGGCTCGGCTGGTGATCAGAAGGCTGCCTCGGCATTCCGAGCACCAATTGTAAAGGTGGAGGAGGGCCGCCTCGGGGGCCCGCTCGGCATCGTCGATCGCAATTCGATGCCTGCGGCGCGCGACGAGATCGGCCACCGTTTCCTCGTCCAGTGTTTCACCGGTCAGGATGACCGCTGATGCGCGCTCGCACCACAACCGAGCCAGATGCGTCTTGCCGCAACCCGGCTGGCCGTGCAGCAAAAGTGTGCTCGCGGGCCAATCGGGCCAGCGATCGATCCAGCCTATGGCCGCGGCGTTGCTCTCCGAGACGAGGAAGTCAGAGCGGCCGAGCGCTGTGTGGCCGGAGAAACTCAAGGTCAACTGAATCATTGTTCCGGAAGTCAAAACCGCTCAACGGGGCACGAGCCGCCGCGGACTGCAGACGACGCCATGACGATAACGATTGAGGTCGAAGCGCGCCAGCACCCTCGTCGCGGTTGTCGCAGGCAGGGAGCCGAGCCAAACGCGCGGCTCAAAGAAACTGCTCCGAACTGCCGAGGATCCGAGCCGACCGCACCAGGTACAATAAACCCGAAGCGACTGTCGTCAGGGCAGCTGCGATACCCAGAACAACATCGAACAAACCGGGTTCGGCGTCAAAACCACGCCGTGCGAGCACATACCAGACCAGTGCTACTTGGACGCCTGTGTTCACCTTGCCGATGAACAGCGGGCGAATGGGTTTGGGCACCGGTGTGATCACCTGAATCAATAAAAATCCGCCAACGATCATGATGTCGCGAAACACGACGAGGACGACGAGCCACGTCCATAATTGCCCGGCAATGCCCAAAGCGACATAGACGCTGACGAGCAGAACCTTGTCTGCGAGCGGATCCAGCAGGGCGCCCAGCGGCGTGCGCCGGTTGAATTTGCGGGCGATGAAGCCATCCACCGCGTCCGAGACGCCGGCGACAACGAAAACCCAGAGCGCACCCCAATAGCTGCCCTCGAGGATAAGCACAATCGCCAGCGGCACCAGGAGAAGGCGTCCCAGTGAGATCAGGTTCGGCAAATTGAGCCCAAGCTGGCTCATTGTCAGGGTTCAGCTTCCCGCTTGGCGGAGCCGCCTCGCAGAACGAGGCGGCACGACCCGAACTCCCGGAGACCGCGATGAAGCCGTACCACCCCTATCAACATTGTCCTTGTGGAGGTTCTCCATCGGGCGAAGTTAGCGCGAGCTCGCTGCGCCCGAAGACTGGATTCTCCATACCGGATCGCCGCCGCCAAGATCAAGACTGACCTCGGAAAGGCTAGATTTCAGCTGGTCCTGACTGCCGACATATTTAACTTCTATCCTCGCCTCCTGGCGATTGAGTGACAGTAGGTTCACCTTGCGAATCGATGTTATCGAGGCGAGCCGGTCACGTACCCGCAGCCAGTCACTTAGGCTGTTGATCGGGACGATAACCGTGACGCTCGCCTGTTGGTTGGTATGCGAGTCGGTATTACTTCTGGAACTGTTCTCGATATCCGCTGCCGCCGCATCCGCAACGCGCCTGAGAAAGTCTGCCTCGCCCTCGCCAGGGTTGGCGTCAAACGATCTTCCTTGCGTATCCACAAGGCGGCCCGAGCGGTATCGCTTGACGCTTACCTCGATCCCAGCGAGGTCGCCGCCTTGTCGCCGGGTGGTCGCCACTGCCACAACTGCTTCGGAGCCGCCATTCCGTTGAGCCACCGAATTCAGCGCTTCAGATACCCCGGATTGCGCCTTCGCCGCATCGATCAGCGCCAGATCTTTGGCATCTCCGAGTGGGAGGGTAAGGCGGGTGGGTCCGGATCCCGGCGAACGCTGCGCCCAGGCGGAACGCCACTCGTTAGGGTCGTCCCACAGGACAAGGCTCGCACCATCGTTGTAGACCGGAAGAACGACGATCGACCTAATGTCGGCGTCGCCGGAAGTCTTGGCTCCACTCTCCGCCGTCGTCTTGCCACCGCTATCCGGCACAGCGCTGTCCGCGACCCGGACTAGGCGGCGGATTTTGGATGGGCGAAAGTGGAAGGTGTAATCGGCGACGTAGTGCACCGCGGACATCCGTTCGTTCGCCACCTCAAAGCTATCGACGAGGTCCGTAATGGCCTTATCATCGAGCTTTGGTAGCTTGGTGGTTTCCGGCGACCCTGACAGACGCTCGATCACCGCCGTGAGTGCCCGCCTCTGCCCATCAGTGCGCGCCGACTCTCTCGCCGCGGCGGCGGTGTCGGCCGTCGCATCGACCTTGACGGTCGCGGAGTAGGCCTCGTCGGAAGCCTCCGCCCGCGCCGGCACGGCCTGAATGGCTAGAGCGAGCAACAGCAAGAGGCGGCAAGCGCACCGCCGAGGCAGTTGCGTTTTGGCGATTGCGGTCACCGCCCGCAGAGCCATTGCAAACTGCCCCCGATCCAATATGTTGCGATTGCCGGCCGCCGCTTGGCGGTCATACACCAGTTTTCGCGAGGACGCCATCGACAGCCGAGCCTGCCGCGCACCGGCAACGCGGCACACCCCCCGGAGCGCCGTGATGGCACGGCTGAGAGTCGGTGTTTTGATCTCAGGCCGCGGATCAAACTTGCAGACGCTGATCGACGCTTGCAGCGATCTGGGCTATCCCGCGGAGATCGCTCTCGTTATCAGCAGCCGCCCGGCAGCGCCGGGTCTCAGGTTGGCGGAAGCAGCTGGAATTCCCACCGTGGTCGTACCGCATCGCGACCGAGACGCCTTTGCGGCGGAGGCCGGCGAGTTGCTGCGCGAACGGCGGATCGAGCTTATCTGTCTGGCCGGGTTTATGCGGGTGCTCGATCGCAGTTTCGTTGAGGCGTGGCACGATCGGATGGTCAACATTCATCCATCGCTTCTCCCCGCCTTCCGCGGCCTGCACGCTCAGCGGCAAGCGCTGGCGGCGGGTGTTCGTTTCTCTGGTTGCACGGTTCATTTCGTTCGGCCCGAGCTCGACAACGGCCCGATCATCGCCCAGGCAGTCGTTCCAGTTCATCCCGGCGACGATGAAGGGCGTTTAGCAGCGCGCATCCTCGGGGTCGAGCACCGGCTATACCCTCTGGCGCTCCGGCTGATTGCGGAGGGGAGGGTTAGGGTCGTTGCCGGTCAGGTTGAAATTGACCGCTGGCAGGTCCCGGAGATTGCTGCGCTTAATCCGCGGGACACGCCGGCGCGGCCTCTTGCCTTGCCGTCTGCTTAGTCTATACCTCTGTCCAAAGTTCTGGCAGACGAGGAAGCTATGGCCGCGATTGATCCCGAGCTCGAGCGGCATCGTCAGGGATGGATCGGCTTCACCCGACTCCTAAAATACGTGCTTGCCGCAATAATCATCATCCTCATTGGGCTTGCGATATTCACGTTATAGGCCCAGAACCGCGCGAAATTCTAATTGGCGCATCTGCATTACGAGCCGGGCGGCCAACCACCCGCGCCATGATCAAAACAAGAAAGAGTGAAAACCACAATGTGCCAAGCCACCATTCCTGCCAAATGCCGTAGGTGGCGAAGCAGCCCACGAATGCGATGGTTAGGCTACCACCTGCCGCCGCAAAGAACAGCGGCGGCCAGCCGGCGTAAGCGAGCGCGCGCCATACCAGCGCGACTCCAAATGCGAACAACGCGGCCCCTGGGACACCCAGCTCGAGCCACAGCTGCAAAGGCGCATTATGCGGATGCAACGGCAGCCAAGTCTCGCCGGGTCTGATTGGGTCTTCGCCCCCCGGAATGGCTCGCGAGGAGTCGAGCCCCCAGCCGCCGAGTGCTTGCTCGGCAATCCGATCACCGGCGAAAGACCAAATCAACAGCCGGTGTCCCGCTGAGAGTTTCACGCTATCAGCGCTTTCGCTCAGCGCTGGAAGTCGTGCCAGTCTGGCAAAACTCAATGGCGCGGTAACGACGATGATAATCGAGATCACCGCGGCAGCACGGGCGGCAACGGGGCCTGAGCGGTAGAGGAACAGGCCCATCGGCAGGCCCGCGATCAACGCTGCTTTCGCGGCCGTGCCGGCGAGTGCGTAGATGGTCCCAACCGTAGCTATGGCGAGCAAGGTGGCGCAAATTTTGTAGCCGAAGGAGACCAGCGTTGCCCCAACCGGCAACACCAGGACAGCAAATGCGATCGATGCTTGGTTCAGTCGAGCCGCTTGATACGCCCGCTCCGAAAAATACGAGCTCAGCGCGCCCCCCGTTACGAGTTCCGTCAAAGCCATAACGATCCCGAGTATCAATCCGGCGACCAGCAAAAGCGTCAGCCGAGCGGGCGCCGCGACGGAACTCGCCGCGGCAACGAGTGCGAGCCCGGCAACAAACAACCCGGTGAGCCGCGCCGCGACGAGCAAGCTTCGGATCGGATCAAGCGACCACAAAGCGGACACGGCCCCCCAAAGGAGCAAACATCCGAGCAGCGCCGCCGTGAAGCCCAGAGCAGGGCTCAACATGTTTCGTCTCGTCGACAGGACCTGCCCCGCCCCACATAGCCCAGCAACGGAGACGAGCGCCGCCACCCCGCGCGGCACCAAGACAAGGAGTGGAAAAAACATTAGCGTGGCAGCTTCGAGACTTGCTTCGAACCACGGGGTAATCTGCCCAGCGATCAGTTGCGAGGATGAACGAATACCGAAGGCGCTCCGGGTGGGTTCTTGGTCGCTATTTGCAGCCGTTGCAACGCCCGCGCGCTTAGCCGCGGTCTCGGGTTGCTCTGCGTCTCTCACTAAGGACAGATTTCTATCGTGGAGAAGAAAAAGGCGATCTCCTGCGCGGCATTTTCAAGTGAATCCGATCCATGTACCGAATTCGCCTCGATAGATTCGGCAAAATCCTTGCGAATCGTTCCCGTAGCGGCGTCTGCCGGGTTGGTCGCCCCCATAATCTCGCGATTGAGTGCGACGGCATCGGGTCCCTCGAGCACCTGGACAACGACAGGACCCGAGCTCATGAATGCGACGAGATCCCGGTAGAATGGACGCTGCGCATGCACTGCGTAGAAGCGTTCGGCCTGTGCGCGCGAAAGCTGAATGCGTTTTTGAGCAATGATGCGGAGTCCTCGTTTTTCTAAGCGCTCGGTGATAGCGCCAGTGAGATTGCGCCGTGTTGCGTCCGGCTTGATGATCGACAGTGTCCGCTCGATGTCCATCCGCGTCTCTCACCTGGGGAAAACCGAGCGGTTATATCGAGCGGAAGGACGAGCGACAACGGGCGGCAAGACACCGCCCCTTCACCCCTTTCGCTCCCAGCCTGTTGTTGTCTGCTGCCAATACGTCAAATCGTGTCCGGCCTCCCGAGCCTGGCGCCAGCGGCCCCTCGCTGCCTCCACTGCATTCGCGTCATTACCGTCAAAGAGATCGGCGCAGCGTGAAAAAGACCGGAGATCCTGAGCTTCCAAACCATCAACGACTACGATCATCGAAGCGTTGTTCGGGTTCTCATCCCGATGGGTGAGCCAGATCGGCTGCACCTCCGCATTCCCGTCGCGAGCGGAACCGTGCGGGAGGAAGGAGGCCTCCCCGTAACTCCACAGCGCTGCGTTGATATGCTCGACCCTTTCAGGAGAAGCCGCCCTGACCACAATCCGGTAGCCCTGCGACCATGCGCGCTCGATGAGCCTCGGCAAGGCCCGCTCGAGCGAGGTCGTCAGAAGGTGGTAGAAACCGACTTCGGCCAAGCGCGACCCATCCGCGGGAGATCGATTTCCGCCCGATCTATTCTTTTTCGTAATACTGCGAGACGAGTTGGTCGAGGAGCCTGACGCCGAATGCGGTTGCACCCTTGGGTACGGTCGCGGCGTCCTTTGTCGACCAGGCCGTGCCGGCGATGTCGAGATGCGCCCATGGGACGTCATTAACAAATCGCTGGAGAAATTGTGCGCCGAGGATGCTGCCCCCGGCCCGCCCGCTGCCAATATTTTTTACGTCGGCCGCATCGCTGTCGATCTCGCGATCATAGGTTTCGGCCAAGGGCAGGCGCCAAACTTGTTCGCCGACCGCCTTGCCGACCTCGATCAGCCGGTCGGTGAGTTCGTCGCTGTTCGAAAACAGACCGGCGCGATGATGGCCAAGCGCGACGATGACCGCGCCCGTCAGGGTCGCCAGATCGATCATCAGCCTAGGCTCGAAGCGGTTCTGGCAGTACCAAAGCGCATCCGCGAGTACCAGCCGGCCCTCGGCGTCGGTGTTCAACACCTCGATAGTCTGACCTGACATCGAGACGACGATGTCGCCGGGGCGTTGGGCGTTACCTGAAGGCATATTCTCGACAAGACCGACGACCCCTACCGCATTTACTTTGGCTTTGCGGGCGGCGAGTAGTTTCATAAGGCCGATGACCACTGCCGAGCCGGCCATGTCCCATTTCATATCGGCCATGCCGGCGGCAGGCTTGATCGAGATGCCGCCGGTATCGAAGGTGACCCCCTTACCGACGAAAGCCAGAGGCTTGCTGGCGCTGGGATCGCCGGCCCCCTTGGCGCCGCGCCATTCCATGACGACAACACGCGGCGGCCGCACGCTGCCTTGTCCGACCGCGAGCAACGCGTTCATGTCGAGATCGCGGATCTTGTTTTCGTCGAACGTTTCGACTCTGACGCCGAGCTCGGTAAGGCGTTCCGCCTGCCTCGCCAGGGTCTCGGGATAGATTACGTTCGCTGGTTCCGATACAAGATCGCGGGTGAAGAACACCGCATCCGCAGTCTTTTGCAAGGGCTTGAAAGCGCGCCGTGCGGCCGCCGCGGCAGCGGTCATGACCGTTAGGTGCGACAAGGACGGCTTCTGCTCGGGTTTCTCTTTAGTCTTGTATTTGTCAAATCGATAGGACCTGAGCTGCGCGCCAAAAGCGAGCTGAGCGGCCGCCTCGGCCGGACCGATCGGGGCCTGCTCGCCCAACTCGATCGAAAAAGTGGCCTGCGTTTCCCCGGCCCGGTTCAAGTGAGCCACCAGATTACCGCCCAGCTGCTCGACGGAGCGGGAATTCGTAGTATTTGGCTTGCCGAGACCAGCGAGCACGATTCGGCTTACCGATAGATTTGGCGGACCAAGGATTGGTAGCAGCTCGTCCTTCTTGCCATGGAATCGGGGCGCGGCGGAGATCGCGCGGGCAATCGCCCCGGCAGTCGCCTGGTCGAGACGTCTTGCGGTAGGCGTCAGTACTCCCTCTTCCCATACCCCGACGACCACGGCCCCGGATCGAGGCAGGTCAGGCTCGGCAAAGCTGATCTTCATGTTGCAACCTCGAAAAGATTGAGGGAGCAGGCGCGCTCGCTACTTCAAAAACAGCCCGCGATACATAATCAAGCCAGAGAGTTAGCGCCAGTGACAAGCAAACCCTCCGCGCATCGGGAAACGGATCTGGCCGGGTTTAGCCACGTTCCTTATGATCTTGCGGCGATGGCAAGGCTCGACCGCTACATCTTGCGCCAGTGTCTTGGCGTCATGATCTTTGTAACCGCCGCACTCAGCGCCGCGATCTGGCTTGCCCAATCGCTTCGTCTGATTGATCTGATCGTCAACCGTGGGTTATCAGCGGACGTATTTCTCTATCTCGCAGTCCTGATCCTGCCCCGCTTTCTCGACATTGTGCTGCCGATCGGCGCATTCATTGCCGTTTTGTTCACCTTTAACCGATTGATCACCGAAAGCGAACTCGTCGTGATGCGGTCGGCCGGATTGAGTCACGTCGCGCTCGCCAAGCCGGTGTTGATGCTAGCCGGGGTCGCCTTCCTTATTCTGATGAGCTTATCCGTCTACTTCCTCCCGGCTTCGAATCGCGCCTTCAAGGATTTGCAGTTCGAAATCCGCAATCGCTTTGTCTCGAGCCTAGTCCAAGAAGGCACTTTCACGACGATTTCGGACAAGATCACAATTTATGTCCGCAGCCGTGACGATCGGGGAGAGGTGACGGGGCTGCTGATCAACGATAGCCGAAATCCGCAGCGGCAAGTCACCATCGTGGCCGAGCGTGGCGCGTTTGTCGATTCGCCAACCGGCGCTCGCATCGTCATGGTGAACGGAAATCGCCAGCAATTTGATACCGAGACCCACAAGCTCTCTCTGTTGACCTTCGACAGTTACACGCTTGATCTCGAGACCCTGCAAGACGCGCCGGTTGGCCGCTTTCGTGAGGCGCAAGAACGCTTTCTCGACGAGCTGTTCCTTCCTCCTGCCGATGCCGACGGTTCACTTCGCCAAGGTTTCATCGTCGAGGCGCACAACCGCATTCTCGTGCCGCTGTCTGCGTTCAGCTTTTCCTTGATTCCGCTCGCTTGCCTCTTGCCTGGAGAGCTCAATCGCCGTGGCCAGCTGAACCGTGTCCTTATGGCAGTCGGTCTAGCGTTCCTGTTCGAACTGGCCGACCTCTGGGTGAATAACATCGCTTCTCGTTCCGCGTCGGCGGTCCCTCTGATGTATGTGACCACCCTCTTGCCATTGGCGCTGGGGTTTGGAATTCTGCTGCAAGGGGGCATCAGGCTCGGTTTCCGCCGGTCCATGCTCGCGACCCGACCGGCAAGCTGACACAATCAAAGGGGTCGGGAGGGGAGCCGTGCTGCTCGCGAAAACCTTTTCAGCCTACGTCGCGCGCCAGTTTTTTGCATGGTTCTGCGGCGTCTTCTTGGGCATGGTCTTTATCACCTTCTTGCTCGATTACGTCGAGCTAATCCGTCGCGGCGGCACCAAGCTACAAGCCACCCTGTGGCTGCTGTTGGAAATGGCCGCGCTGAAGCTCCCCCACACCGCGCAGGAGGTACTGCCCTTCGCCATCCTATTCGGCACGATGCTCGCCTTCTGGCGGCTGACACGAAACAACGAGCTTGTCGTCGCTCGGGCCGCGGGTGTCTCAGTCTGGCAATTCCTCACGCCGGCATTGGTTGTCGCGGTCCTCATTGGCATCATCGCCGTAACGATATTTAACCCAGTCGCTTCCTTTACCCAGGCCGCTTATGAAAAATTAGAGAGTCATGTCCTTCGCCAGGGGTCGGATCAACTTTCGCTGTCAAACGCGGGGCTTTGGCTCCGACAAAGCGATCAGCGCGGCAATCAAATCGTAATACACGCCGGAAAATTTGCTTCACCACAAATGACCCTCGATCCAGTCACTCTATTTTTCTTTAATGCTGGGACACAGTTTACTTCGAGGATCGACGCGGCAAAGGCGAAGCTCGAGGGCGGTGACTGGGTAATCGAGAATGGCACTAGGTCGTCACCAAATGAACTCCCACAATCCTTCGATGAGTGGCGTCTGGCGACCACCCTGACCCCCCGTAAGATCGAAGAGAGCTTCGCATCACCCGACACGATGTCGTTCTGGGACCTGCCGGGTTTCATCAGCTTGCTCGAGCAATCGGGATTCTCGGCGCAGCGCCACCGTCTACAGTTTAATGTGCTTCTGGCCCGCCCGTTTTTGTTGTGCACAATGGTTTTGGTGGCGGCGACCTTCAGCTTGCGCATGCAACGGCGGAGCGGCGCGACTTTAATGATCATTGGTGGCGTGGTCAGCGGCTTCTTTTTGTATTTTCTGTCGGACGTCATATTTGCTCTCGGACTCTCCGCTAAAGTTCCGGTTACTCTTGCTGCCTGGACTCCGACTGGTGTGAGCCTCGTCTTCGGCGTTTCGATGCTGCTGCATCTGGAAGACGGCTGATGTGGCGAAAACTGAACTACGTTTGCCGGGATGTCGGCCGGCGATTGGCGAGTTGCGCCCTCCTGAGTGCGGTCTTCGTGATCAGCGCCTTGTCCTCCGCTGCCGCCCAGTTTGCCATCGGGGGCGGCCCTCAGGACAAGAATGCCCCAATCGTGTTTCGTGCCGACGAGATCAACTACGATGAACAGCTTGCCCTCACGGTAGCTCGCGGTCATGTGGAAATCGCGCAAAATGGACAAGTCTTGCTCGCCGATATTGTTTCTTATAACCAGCGGACCGATACCGTTACTGCATCGGGAAATGTTAGTCTTTCACAACCCTCTGGCGAGATAGTCTTTGCTGATTTCATGGAGTTGCGAGACTCGATGAATGAGGGTTTTGCCAAAAACGTGCGAATGCTCCTCGCCGACCGCTCGCGGCTCGCTGCCAATACCGCCCGGCGAACGAACGGGAACCGCACCGAGCTGAAGCGCGGCGTGTATTCACCATGCGATCTCTGCAGGGACGATCCGAGCGCGCCGCCGGCATGGCAGCTAAAGGCGCGCGAGATCGACCACGACAAGGAGTTGCGGCTGGTCGAGTTCCGCGACGCAGTCATGGAGATCGACGGCTGGCCGGTCTTCTATACCCCCTATCTGACAGTGCCCGATCCTTCGGTCAAACGGGCAAGCGGCTTTCTCCCGCTTTCGATAGGCAGCTCGAACACCCTCGGCGCGCACATCACGATCCCCTATTACCTCGTGCTCGGACCAGATAAAGACCTGACATTGGCCCCGCGCTTTTATACTAGAGCCGGCCCGTTGGCTGAAGCAGAGTACCGTGAGCGTTTCGGCAACGGCACGCTCGACGCCGTCGGCAGTCTCAACCACAGCAATGTCGGTTCGGGCGATAGCACGTCAAGCCAAGGCGAAAAATGGCGCGGCCACATCGACGAGCACAGCGTATTTGACTTGAACGAGACCTACCGTACCGGGCTCGACGTCCAGCGCGTCTCAGATCAGACCTATCTGCTGCGGTTTGGCTTTGGTAACCCGTTGCTCAATGCGATGATCAGCCGCGCTTATCTCGAAGGCTTCGAACCTCGCGCTTCCACTGACGTCAATGCCTACATATTTCAACCGCTTCTGCCTGGTCTCGGCGATTCCACGCAGCCGATTGTGCTGCCGGTCGCCAACCGCGATTGGCAGAGCGCGCCGGATGCGCTCGGCGGGCGCTGGAACCTCAATGCCAACCTCCTCGACATCGTCCGCGAAGTCGGCACCCAAACCCGCCGCCTCTCACTTGGCACAGAATGGGATCGCAGCTTCCGCGACCCGCTCGGTGGACAATACAATTTTTCGGCGGGTCTGCGCGGCGACGGCTACTCGATCGGCGATCTCAGTAGCGTATCGAACCCTGAGCTGCCGTCCGCGTTCTTCCCGCAAAACGGGCAGCCCGCCTTGGCGCCGACCGCCACCAATTTTGTCACAGGCCGGACGTTTCCTCAGCTCGGCCTTGTCTGGAGTTACCCGCTGATCCATCGCGGCGAGGACATGACGGAGCTGGTCGAGCCGATTGTTGGTGGTTTCGTCGCGCCCGGCAGTGGCAATCGGCGAAATATCCCCGACGAGGACAGTCTGTCGTTTCAGTTCACCGACACCGATTTGTTTCGCCGCGATCGCTTGGCGGGCTACGATGTGCTCGATACCGGCCAGCGGGTCGATTACGGAACCAAGCTGGGGCTCTATGATAAGCAGGGCGGCAGCTACCGATTACTGGTCGGCCAAAGCTACCGTGCTCAACCCAATCCCTTTTTGCCGATCGGCTCGGGTGCGGAGAAACGGCTGTCGAACATGGTGGGGCGGTTGACCCTATCGCCCAACAGCTATCTCGATTTGATTTATCGTTTCCGCTTTAGTACGAGCCCTTGGGGTACTCAAACCCAGCAAGTTGGCGTAAGCGTTGGACCCCCGGCTTTGCGCATCAACAGCAATTTTGTTTATCTTCCGGCACAAACCCAAGGCGAGCAGGTAACCAACCCCACTACCGGCCAGAACGTCCTTTACGGAAAACGTGAGCAGCTCTCCATTTCCGCCACGGCCAAGTTAACGCGCTATTGGTCGATGCAAGTGGCGGAAACGGTCAACCTGATCAGCAGCACCACTTTGGTAAACAACGTTCCGACGCCGCAAGCCTCCAGCGCAAGTCTCTACGGATCGTTATCGGCGATCTACCAGGACGAGTGCATGGCCTTTATCGGCACGGTGACACAATCGGGAATTCGTAGCGGCGATGTTACCCCGGGATATTCGGTGCTGTTCAGCCTTGTGTTCAAGAATCTCGGCGAGATCGGCGCTACTGTCGCATCCATTTCCGGCGCGCCTCAGCCGTAGCTGAGATCGGCTAAGCCGACATAAGCTGGAGAAGTTATTGCCAACCGGCGACATCACCAGCGGAAAAGTGTAACCTGAAATAGACCGCTTTGAGGAGCAGGGTTTGCTGTCGATGACTGTCATTCGCTGGCTCGGCATGTTGCTGGTCGTGTCGGGCGGTTTTTCGGCTTCCGCTGTAGCTGCGCGGGCACCATCGGCCCCGGCGCCGCAAGCTTCAGAGCAGCCGCAGGCGGGTCAGCCCCCGGAAACGCGAATCGCGGCGGTCGTCAACGACGAGGTTATATCGGTCGCCGACATCAGATCACGCCTCAGAATGGTCATGTTGTCGTCGAACCTGACCGACTCGCCAGAAACGCGACAGCGCATCGCCAATCAGGTGCTGCGGACGATCGTTGACGAGAAATTGCAGATGCAGGAGGCCAAACGCCAAAACATCACGGCGACCGAGGAAGAGATCAACAAGGCGGTCGCCCAGATCGAAAAACAGAACAACATGCAGCCCGGTCAGCTCGACCAGGCCTTGAAGCAGCGTGGCATCGAGCGCAGCGCGCTAGTCGATCAGCTGACCGCGTCGATCGTTTGGGCGAAGCTTGTGCGCAGGCTCTTGTCGCAAACCAACGTCGTCTCCGACGAGGAGATTGACTACGCGCTGAAGCGCGCGCAAGAGACGGTGAACGAGCCGCAAAGCCGGGTCGCCGAAATTTTTCTAGCTGTCGACAACCCGCAACAGGAAGAGGAAGTGCGGCGCCTCGCCGAACGTCTCTCCGACCAAATGCGTCAAGGGGCTCGATTTTCCGCCATAGCCCAGCAATTCTCCCAATCCGCAACTGCGGCAGTCGGGGGTGATATCGGGTGGGTGCGCCCCGAGCAGCTCAACTCCGAACTCGGCAAGATGGTTGCGCAGATGCGGCCAGGCGAGTTGTCGCCCCCTCTTCGAACTGGGGCAGGGTATTATTTGCTGCTCGTCCTCGACCGACGCTCGGGACGTTCGGCCGGTGCGGAAGATACGTTGCTGCACCTCGTCCAGATCGTATTTCCCTTGCCGCCTCAGGCACCCGAGGCGATGCGCCGAGCGGCCATCACGGAAGCGCAAAACGCCAAGCTGACCGCGAAGAATTGCGAGGAACTGCTCAAAATCGGGAAGGAAAAAGGATCCGCGCAATTGTCGAGTGAGGGTCGCCTCCGCGTTGACCAGATCGCTCCAGGCATGCGCAATATCGTGCTTGGGCTGGAAGCGGGGCGGTCATCGCAGCCGATCGTTCAAAAGAACGGGGTCGGGGTGATTATGGTTTGCGAAAAAGTAGCCCCCAGCGCCGCAACCGTTCCGACGCGAGAGGAGATCGCCGAAACTCTGATGCGGCAACGCCTCGACACGCTGGCACGGCGCTATATGCGAGACCTGCGGCGCACTGCTTTTGTCGACGTCAGAGTTTAGGCTTCGATGACCCTCCCGCTCGCTATGACGATGGGCGAGCCGGCCGGCATCGCCGGCGAGATCGCACTAAAAGCCTGGCTCGACCGCGCCAAAGGCGTACCCCCCTTTTACCTGATCGATGATCCCGATCGTCTGGCTTCGCTCGCTCGACGTCTCGATTGGCCAGTGGGGGTTCGACCGATCGACTGCCCAGATGAAGCGGTCGGCGTATTTGAAGAGGCACTCCCGGTCGCATCGATCGGCGGTGCAATCCGTGCCCGGCCTGGTCATCCTGATCCGGCCGATGCGCCGGCCGTCCTCGGCGCGATCGAAACCGCCGTTCACGACGTGCGAAGCGGCCACGCTGCAGCGCTCGTGACGAACCCGATCCACAAGGACAGCCTTTATCGTGCCGGCTTTCGACATCCGGGCCATACGGAATATCTCGCGGAACTCGCCGGTGCCGTGGACGCCCCGGTCATGATGCTAGTTTGCCCGACTCTGCGGACCGTCCCGGTCACCATTCATCTGGCGCTGGGTCGGGCAATCGCAAGCCTTTCTTCGGCAGGCATTGCTCATGCTGGCCGCGTAACAGCGGCAGCGCTGCGCCAAGATTTCGGCATCGGGGCACCGATACTCGCGGTTGCCGGCTTGAACCCTCATGCCGGCGAGACCGGCGCTCTCGGCGACGAAGAGATCAACGTCATCGAGCCGGCTCTCGCCGAATTACGGGCGGCCGGGATCGATGCCCGTGGCCCGTTGCCATCCGACACTATGTTTCATGTTGAGGCGCGTCGCTCTTACGATGCCGCGCTGTGCATGTATCACGATCAGGCGCTGATCCCGATCAAGACGATCGACTTTCACGGCGCCGTCAACGTGACGCTCGGGCTGCCCTTCGTGCGCACTTCGCCCGATCATGGAACGGCATTCGGCATCGCCGGTCGTGGCACTGCGCGCGCGGACAGCCTGATCGCCGCCTTACGGCTCGCTGCCCAAATGGCCGCGAGACGGCAGGCTGCCGCCTGATCCGCGATCCCCCTCCATCCTCGCCGCCACCCCTTCGCGAGGTCATCGCGCGGCATGGGATCATCGCTCGTAAGGGCCTCGGGCAGAATTTCCTCCTCGACCTCAACCTAACGGGCAGGATAGCCCGCGCCGCCGGGCGCCTTGATCATGCGACAGTCGTCGAGATCGGCCCCGGCCCCGGCGGATTGACCCGAGCGTTGCTCGCTGCCGGTGCGCGCCGGGTCGTCGCGATCGAGCGCGACCCACGCTGTCTCGCCGCCCTGCGCGAGCTTGCTGCGGCTTATCCGGAGCGCCTCGAGCCGGTCGCCGGCGACGCCCTGAGGCTCAATCCAGCCGAATTATCGGACGCACCGCGCAAAATTGTCGCGAACCTTCCCTACAACATCGGCACTCTCTTGCTTCTCCGCTGGCTCGAGCGGATCCACGACTATGAGAGCTTGACCCTAATGTTCCAGCGCGAGGTCGCCGAGCGCTTGACCGCGGCGCCTCGCAGCAAGTCGTATGGCCGGCTTTCGGTGCTGGTTCAATGGCTCGCAGAGGTGCAGATCCTCTTTGAAATCCCCTCCCGCGCCTTTTCTCCAGCCCCCAAAGTGACATCCAGCGTCGTCAGCATCCTCCCTCGCGCCGAACCGCTTGCCCCAGCACGGATGCTCGCGCTCGAACGCGTTACGGCCGCCGCTTTCGGCCAGCGCCGCAAGATGCTCCGCACCAGCCTCAAGCCGCTCGGGATCTCGATGGATGCGCTGCTCACACCCGCGCAGATCGTGCCGACGGCGCGCGCCGAGGACCTCACCGTCGAGCAATTCTGCGCGCTGGCGCGCGCCGCGAATCCACACCTCTAGAGCGCCGCGAACCAAGATCGATGAGCACTTACTCGCGCTTTGTCGGTCGGTTGGTGCGCAGGCTAACGACAAAGTCATTAAGGCCCAGCAAGCGGGTTCGCCGCAATCTTTCGGCGGTCACGATGGCTCGGATTTGCGCGACACTTTCCTCGATGTCGCGGTTGACGATCACGTAATCGTATTCCGGCCAGTGACTCATTTCCTCCGCCGATTTGGCCATGCGCGCGGCGACCACCGCGGCGCTGTCCTGGGCGCGTGCGCTCAGCCGCGATGCGAGCGCGGCGATGCTCGGCGGCAGGATGAACACTGAGACGAGATCGGGCGGTACGCTCTTGGCGAGTTGCTGGGTCCCCTGCCAGTCGACATCGCCGACGACGTCGCGCCCGGCGGCCAGCGCCTCCTCGATTGGCGCGCGCGGTGTGCCGTAGCAGTTTCCGAAAACCGTCGCATGTTCCAGGAGTTCGCCCTGCTGGATCATCTCGTCGAAGCGGGGCTGGTCGATGAAATAATAGTCGCGGCCCTCGACTTCGCCGTGTCGCGGCGGCCGCGTCGTGACCGAGACCGATAGGGAAAGCGCAGGGTCGCTCGCGACTAGTCGGCGCGTTATTGTCGTCTTTCCCGCACCCGAGGGGGAAGAAAGGACGAGCAGGAACCCGCGTCGGCGGATCGGGAGGAGGGTCATTCGATGTTCTGCGCCTGCTCGCGGAACTGTTCAGCCGCCGCCTTCAGCGAGAGCCCCACTCGTGTCAACTCGATATCAGCCGATTTCGAGCACAAAGTATTGGCTTCGCGATTGAGCTCCTGGCATAGAAAATCAAGGCGGCGCCCGACTGCCTCCCCCTGATGCAGCAAGTCTCCGGCCTGCTCAATATGCGCCCGCAACCGCTCGAGCTCTTCGCGGATATCAGCGCGAGTGATCAGCAGAGCCATTTCCTGCGCGACCCGTTCTTCAGGCATGCCCGGGACGAGATCGGAGAGGCCTGCCAGCGCCGTTAGCAGCCTTTGGCGGATCGCAGCCGGCTGGACCGCGGCGCATTCCGCCGCCGCCTCGACCAGCGCCTGCAGCTCGGCGAGTTGGCCGCACAAAACCGCGGCGAGGCGAGCGCCCTCTTCGACCCTGGCTTCGGCCAATCGATCGAGCGCCGTCGCCCAACCATCGAGGACCGTGCGGCGGCGTTTTTCGAGGACCGTATCAGATTCGTCCTCGACCATCTCGACGACACCCCGCAGAGCCAGCAATCCGTCGATCCGCGGCGGCGCGGCCTCGACTTCGCCCGCGAGCTCGTTTATCAGGGCGACGAGCTGCGCCAATGTCTCACGGTTCACCCGCACCACCGCCGGGGCGGTGCGGGTCACCGTCAGCGTGGCGGAGAAATTGCCTCGGCGGAAGCGCTGCACCAAACTCGTCCGAAGCTGAGGCTCCAGCGAATCGAAACCGGGGGGCAGCCGCAGCCGCAAGTCTAGTGACTTGCCGTTGACACTCTTCATTTCCCACACCCAGGCGATGTCGAGCCCGGCGCCCTCCGCACGCGCAAATCCCGTCATACTGGCAATGCTCACGGTCCGCCGCTCTCCCGACAATCTAGGCACCGCTTATTGTCGACCGGTTCTACCACCAACGGCGCCCCCGGGCGCGGATCAACTGCTCCGGGGTTACTGTGTCGCGCGACGCTCTCACCGAGTAGGGGGCGAGACAGGGATGTTTTCTACCGGCTCCGCCACTGTGGCCTGCCGATGTTGCGCGATGTTTTGATTATGCTCGGCGAGTGTCTTTGCGAAGACGTGCCCGCCGGCGCCGTCGGCGACGAAATAAAGTTCGTCGGTGAATGCCGGCCGTGCCGCGGCTCGGAGGGCGGACATGCCCGGGTTGCCGATCGGTCCCGGTGGCAGGCCCCTGGTTACATAGGTGTTGTAAGGCGATGAGACCATGAGGTCGGTGCGGGTTAGTCGGCGATCGAACCGGCTGGTGCCGCGATCGCTCAACGCATAGATCACGGTCGGGTCCGATTGCAGCGGCATACCCAGCCGCAGTCGATTGACGAATACGGCTGCGATTCGGGCACGCTCTCCCTCGTGGGAGGTTTCCTTTTCGACCAGCGATGCAAGGGTCAACAGATCATGCGGCGAGGCGAACGGCAAGTCGGTCTGGCGCTCTGCCCAAACCTGAGCGAGCCCGCGCGCCATCGCTCGCTCCATGCGATGCACCAGGTCTTTGCGGCGATCCCCATACTCATAGAGATAGGTTTCCGGCATCAACTCGCCCTCAGGCGGAATCGCGCCGGCATCGCCGTCGAGGGCGGGCGCGACCTGCACCAACGCCAAAATCTCGGCGCTCGTTAGACCCTCCCGGATAGTCAGCCGGTGTTTCACGGTCTTGCCGCTGCCGATGATGTCCATCGCATCGAGCGGGGTGGCTCCAGCGGGAAACTCGTATTCTCCGGCCATCAGTGCGGAGCCGCGGCCTGACAGTGCCGCAGCTAGCTCGAACGAGCGAGGGTGACGGATGACCTCTTGCTCCGACAAGAGCGAGGCGATTTCCCCAAGGCCGATGTGAGGCGGGATCACGACGGTGCGTGCTTCTGTGAGCGACCCAGGCTCTGTGAGGTCTCGGTAGAGCCAGTATCCGGCCGCCGCGACGATCCCCAGCAGCAATGAGACGGTGAGCGCCGCCCACGTCAGGAGGCGAAGGAAACCTCGCATCGGTGACCCTGCGATGGGCTACCGTGCGCTCGCGCCCTCAGGGCGGGCCGCCAAAAATGAGAGAGGCATTTGTGCCGCCAAAGCCGAAAGAATTCGAGAGCGCGTAAGTCACCTTGCGTTCCTTGGCTTGCTTCGGCACCAGATCAATGTCGCAGGAGGGCGACGGATTCTCGAGGTTGAGCGTCGGTGGAACCACCCCATCGCGGATCGCGAGGATCGAGAAGATTGCCTCGACGCTGCCGGCCGCGCCGAGCAGGTGCCCGATCGCGGATTTCGTCGAGGACATTGATAATTCGTAGGAGTGTCTGCCAAACAGCCGTTTTACTGCACCGAGCTCAATCTCGTCACCGAGCGGGGTAGAGGTCCCGTGGGCGTTGATGTAATCGATCTTCTCAGGTCCGATCCCGGCACGCCTTAGCGCGTTGCGCATGGATCGAAAGGCGCCGTGACCGTTCTCCGCGGGAGCAGTGAGGTGAAAGGCGTCGCTCGACATGCCATATCCGATGACCTCGGCATAAATCTTGGCCCCCCGACGCTTTGCATGCTCGTATTCCTCGAGCACCAGGATGCCTGCGCCCTCGCCCATGACAAAACCGTCGCGCTGCTGGTCCCACGGACGTGAGGCCCGCGGCGGGTCGTCGTTAAACCCGGTCGACAGCGCGCGCGCCGCAGCGAAGCCGGCAAGACCCAGCCGGCACACCGCCGCCTCGGTTCCGCCACACACCATCACATCTGCGTCGTCGAGCATAATCAGCCGTGTCGCGTCGCCGATCGCATGCGCTCCGGTGGAGCAAGCCGTGACCACCGCATGGTTTGGCCCGGTAAAGCCGTAGCGAATCGAAACATGACCCGAAGCCAGGTTGATTAGATTGGCCGGAATAAAGAATGGTGAGAGGCGCCGCGGCCCACGCTCATGCAACGTTAATGCGCCGTCTGTTATCCCTGGAAGACCACCAATCCCGGAGCCGATCATAACACCGGTCCGCTCACGTGCCTCTTCGTCGTCGGGAGTCCAGCCGGCATCGTCGACCGCTTGAGCCGCTGCCGCCAGCGCGTAGACGATAAACCCGTCCATCTTGCGCTGGTCTTTGGGTGGTACCCAATCATCTGCACAGAATAGGCCCGAGGCGGTCTCCCCGTGGGGAACTTGCGCAGCAATCCTGACCGGCAGGTCGGAAACCTCAAAGGACTGGATCGTGCGAACGCCCGATGCGCCGGCGATCAGCTCGCCCCAATTTCGCTCCAGACCAACGCCGAGGGGAGTCACGAGCCCCATCCCGGTCACAACGACGCGCCGCATCCTATCTTCGCCCGGCGTGGGATCGGCAATCGCTCATGGCCGAGCGATCTGAGACAAGACGAGTTGGGAACGGCAGCGGTCTGAAGGTTCAGCTGTGGGACTCAATAAAGCTGACCGCATCCTTGACTGTTACGATCTTCTCGGCGGCATCATCCGGGATTTCGCATCCGAACTCCTCTTCAAAGGCCATCACGAGCTCCACGGTGTCGAGGCTGTCGGCGCCCAAGTCATCGATAAAACTGGCGTTTTCGGTCACCTTCGTTTCATCGACACCCAAATGCTCGACGACGATCTTCTTGACCCGATCAGCGACGTCACTCATCCGTTCTTATCCTCAGTGGCTTGCTGGAATGTCGTTCATGCACAGAACACCGTGGCGCTATGCGCCATCAGCGCCATCAGGGGTGCTGCCATCCGGCACCGCGTCGAACGCGTGAGTCACAGCGCCGTCACATAGCATGTTTCCCCACCACTGCCAAATTGACCGCGCCCGGCGGGGGGGTCAGTCGGGTCATACCATGAGCATGCCACCATTGATGTGCAAGGTCTGGCCGGTGACATAGGCGGCCTCCGCGCTTGCCAGGTAAGCAACTGCTGCCGCGACTTCCTCTGCAGCACCAAACCGGCCTACGGGAATCGCCTCGGCTAGTCGCGCGCGCTGCTCCTGGGCCAACCTGTCGGTCATTGCTGTTACGATAAAACCCGGGGCAACGCAGTTCACGGTAACGCCGCGCCGAGCGACCTCGGCCGCAATCGATTTTGACATGCCAATCATCCCTGCTTTCGCCGCAGCATAATTTGCCTGGCCGGCATTACCGCCGAGCGCGACCACAGAAGTCACTCCGATGACGCGCCCATGACGTCGCCGAACCATGCCGCGCAGGACCGCGCGTGTGAGCCGGAATGCGGCCGTAAGGTTAATCTGCAATACGGTTTCCCAGTCCTCGTCGCTCAGCCGCAACGAGAGCACGTCGCGAGTGACGCCGGCCGTGTTGACGAGAATGTCGACTCGCCCCATCGCCGCTTCGGCGTCCTTGGCCAAGCGGTCCGGGATTGCCGGGTCGGCCAGGTCGGCCAGCCCAACATGAACTCGCTCGCCGAGTTCCCTCTCTAGGACGGTCAGGGCGCCGAGGCGGGTGCCAGACAGCATGACCTCCGCTCCTTGGCGGTGCAGTGCCCGTGCGATTGCCCCGCCAATTCCACCGGAGGCTCCGGTTATTAAGGCCGTTTGGGTTGATAGATCGAACACCGTTAGACCTGTGCGTTCGCCCGGCAAATTTCTTCTCTCACAATTCCTTCATCAGAGCTTCGACTTCTGAAGGGCTTCCGACCGAAAGCGCCGAAATCTTCGGGTCGATCCGCTTAACAAGGCCAGTGAGCACTCGGCCCGCTCCGATCTCGACGATCTGTCCGATATCGGTGTCCTTGAAAAAGAGCACGCTCTCGCGCCATCGTACCATCGCGGTTACCTGCTCGACGAGCCCGCGCTCGATCCGCCGGGGGTCTCGGGTCGCTGTTGCCGACACATTGGCGACGAGCGGCACGACGGGTGGACCTAGGGCTACTCCCCTGAGGGTTTCCTCCATCACATCGGCGGCAGGTGCCATCAGCGGAGAATGGAAGGGCGCGCTGACGGGGAGGGTAATCGCCCGCGCGCCATGCGCTCGAGCGATCAAGACAGCCCGTTCCACGGCCCCGCGATGCCCGCTGACCACCACTTGCCCCGGAGCATTATCGTTTGCCACCGCGCATATCTCGTCGGGTCCCACTGCGGCGTGAGCTGCCTCCGCTGCCGCGGCCATGGCCCGCTCGATGTCGAGGCCCAGCAGGGCCGCCATAGCGCCCACGCCAACCGGCACCGCTCGTTGCATTGCCTGTCCGCGACGCTTGAGGAGGCGTGCCACATCGCCAACCGAAAGGGCGCGTGCCGCCGCCAAAGCCGAATATTCTCCAAGGGAATGTCCCGCCACGAAGGCGACATCCCGGGAAAGGTTCAGACCGCCCTCGGTCTCGAGCACGTGGATCACCGCGAGACTGGCGGTCATCAACGCCGGCTGGGCGTTTTCGGTCATGGTAAGGTCGCTTTCCGGCCCTTCGAACATCAGGCGCGACAGGTTCTGTGACAAGGCATCGTCGACTTCCGCCATAACCTGCCGCGCTGGTACAAAGGCGGCGGCCAAGGCCCTCCCCATGCCAACGACCTGTGATCCTTGACCGGGAAATACAAACGCACGCTTCATCCGGAATTTGCTCCCCCGATTCGTAGCCATCCCGGTTCCGGCCGGGGTGGGCCGCGTGGTCATAGCGGTGCCACCGTCTGTGTCAAGCGGGTGATGGTGCCGTAGTGTTTGTACCGAGCCGACCTTCCTATATATAGTCTTATTTCGCCCCTTGCCGGCTTGGCCGGCTGGACCCGATCGGCGCTGGACGCGGCGGGTGATCATCAGCCACAAGGGAATTGAGACGGATGCCGCTGTACGAAAACGTTTTCATCGCGCGCCAAGACATATCGGGCACGCAGGTTGATGCACTCTCCGATACATTCACGCAACTCGTCGTCGACAATGGCGGTGAAGTCAAGAAGCGCGAGTATTGGGGGCTGCGCAACTTGGCCTATCGCATGCGGAAAAACCGCAAAGGGCACTACGTGCTGTTGAATATTGCGGCCCCTCCTGCGGCGATTGCGGAACTCGAGCGGACTATGCGGATCAACGAAGACGTGATCCGTTACTTGACGATCCGGGTCGATGCCCTCGAGGAAGGGCCCTCGGTGGTAATGCAGAATCGCGGCAGCCGAGATGACCGCCAACGGAGGAGCCCCGCAGATCGGGAGCGATCAGGCGATGGACGCGAAGTCGGAGCCGAGCGAGATCGCCTGGTCCCCGAACCGATGGAGGCGTAAATGGAGAGTCAAACCGGCAGCGGCGCGGCCCGCGGCGCTGCGGCACGCCGTCCATTTTTCCGGCGGCGGAAGTCTTGCCCGTTTTCCGGCCCGAACGCGCCCAAGATCGACCACAAGGATGTCAAGCTGTTACAGCGTTTCATCTCCGAGCGCGGCAAGATCGTGCCCAGCAGGATTACTGCAGTGTCCGCCAAGAAGCAGCGTGAACTCGCGCAGGCAATCAAGCGGGCGCGCTTTCTCGGCCTGCTTCCGTACATGGTGAAATAGGAAGCCGAGTTCGGCGAAGCGTGGAGCGAGCAGCGACGTTGAGCCGGCTCCCGGTCTGCGGGGCGGTGGTGCTGTGCGGGGTGCTCGCGGCATGCCCGTACCTAGTCGCGCTGACCAGCCCGCCCGGTTCCATGATCCTGCTCTATCTCGCTCAACTTCCATTGTTTGTCGCCGGTTTGTGGCTCGGCGTCAGCGCTTCGATAGTAGCGGGGCTCACCGCATCGCTGATACTTGTCACTGCGAGCAACCCTATAGTAGCCGCGGCTTTCGCGGGCCTCAACGCGGCTCCCGTCGCTTTGCTCGTACGTCAATCCCTATTGGCACGGACCGACCTCACAGGTGCGACCGAATGGTATCCACCGGGCCTGTTGACCGCTTGGTTGACGGGGCTCGGCTTGGCGACGATTGCTGCAGCCCTGCTGCTGTTTGCCGGCCCGGACGGGATGCAGGCCACGTTGCGCGAGGTGCTGGCGCCTGCCCTGAGCCGACATGTCGGCGAGAGCATCCCCGAGCGCGGCGAGCTGCTAAATGTTTTTGTGTTCATTCTGCCCGGTATCGTCGTCACCTCTTGGATGGTGATGACAGCAACTAACGGGTGTCTCGCTCAAGGTTTGCTCGCCCATTTCGGAGCAAACTGGAGGCCGTCTCCCGATCTCGCGGCGCTTGGCCTTCCGACGTGGATCCTGTGGCTGCTCGCATTTGCCGTGGCGGCGACGGCCTTCAGCGGGACGGCGCGCTTCCTTGGGGTAAATGCGATAATTATCTTGGCTATGCCGTTTTGCCTTGCGGGGTTCGCCGTGCTGCACACATTGGCGCGTCGCTTGCCGCGCCCAACAATCCTGCTCGTCACCTTCTACGTGCTGGCGGGGGTCTTCGGTTGGCCGCTGTTGTTTGTTGTTATTTTGGGCTTGCTGGACTCGTCGCTCGGTCTGCGGCGGCGTTTCGCCCAGCCTTAGACCTTAGACTTTTGGAGGATCCCGATGATTGAACTCATTCTACTGGAGCGTGTCGAAAAGCTGGGCCAGATGGGCCAAGTGGTCAAAGTAAAGCCGGGCTTCGCCCGCAACTATCTCTTGCCGCAGAAGAAGGCATTGCGCGCGACGAAGGAAAATCTGGCCTATTTCGAGACGCAACGTGCCCAGCTCGAAGCTAACAACCTGCAACGCAAGTCTGAAGCGACGGAAATCGGCGGCAAGATCGAAGGGCTGAGTGTTGTTATTGTCCGACAAGCCGGCGAAAGCGGGCAGCTCTACGGCTCGGTTTCGGCGCGCGACATCGCCGAGGCCGTCACAGAAGCGGGTTTCACGGTCGAGAAGCGCCAAGTGGTTCTCGACCGCCCAATCAAAACTCTCGGTCTGCATCCCGTGCGGGTTGCGCTCCACCCGGAAGTCTCGGTAACCGTGACGGCCAACGTCGCGCAGTCCGCCGAAGAGGCCGCAATGCAAGCCAAGGGGATCGACCCGCTGCGTGCCCGCGACGAGGAAGAGGAGCGTACTCAGAACGAAACGGCTTCGATTGGGGATCCCTCACTCCAGCCTACCGGTCGCGAGCGGGGCGCGGTAGGGTGAGAAATAGCCGACGCAAGCTTGCGTCGTCCTTGGCGGCGCTGCTGGCCCTTTTCTTCAGGCGCGTCATTACCGTCGGGCGGCTCCGCATCATCGATGCCGACGGAGCCCTACATACCTTCGAAGGGTCGCCCGGAGGTTGCGTTACGATCCGGCTACACGATTTCGCGCTTCACTGGAAACTGGTTGTCCGGCCCCGGCTGTACCTGCCCGAGGCGTACATGGACGGGACGCTGACGATCGAGGAGGGCAGTCTCCTCGATCTGGTGGACCTTCTGGCGGCCAATCTCGAGGCCTTACCCCAGGGCCTCCTCGCGTATTTGCTCAACGGCTACAACACTGCGCTACGACGGATCCATCAATACAACCCAGTTCCTCGCGCCCGCCGAAATGCAGCTCATCACTACGACCTGTCGGACGAGCTCTATGAACTGTTCCTCGATCGGGATCGGCAATATTCGTGCGCCTATTTCCAGTACGGCACAGAGGATCTCGATACCGCACAGCTCGCCAAAAAAAAGCACATCTCGGCAAAGCTCCTGATCCGTCCGGGACAGAGGGTGCTCGACATCGGCTCGGGTTGGGGGGGGCTTGCGCTCTATCTAGCGGAAGAGTGCGGCGCCGACGTGACGGGTCTGACCCTCTCGGTCGAGCAGCACAAGGTGGCACTGCGGCGTGCGGCAGCGGCGGAGCTAGCGGATCGCGTCAGGTTCTACTTGCGCGACTACCGCGAAGAATCAGGCAGTTATGACCGGATCGTGTCTGTCGGCATGTTCGAGCATGTTGGCATTAATCATGTCGCCGCGTTTTTTGCAAAGATGAAATCGCTGCTCACGCCCGACGGCATCGCACTGTTACATTCGATCGGCCGCATGGGTGGACCGGCTTCCTCCAACCCGTGGACCAACAAATACATTTTTCCCGGACACTACGTGCCGGCTCTGTCCGAAGTCGTCCCGGTTGCCGAGCGCCTTGGGTTGTGGATCACCGATATCGAAATTCTGCGCCTCCATTACGCTGAGACGTTGAAAGCATGGCGGCTTCGTTTCGAGCGAAATCGCGATCGCGTGCGTGCGATCTATGACGAGCGTTTCTGCCGGATGTGGGAGATGTACCTCACCGGTTCCGAAATCGGTTTCCGCCGGCAGGGTTTCATGGTTTTCCAGATGCAGCTCGCAAAGGCGGTGGACGCGGTTCCGCTGACCCGCGATTACATGCTCGACTGGGAACGTGAGCATAGCACGGTCTCCGACCGGGCAGCCTGAAGGCGCGAGATTCGCGCCCTGTCGATTTCCGGTCACGGGATAGGCGACCCATCCCCGCCTTACACAGGGTGGGGATCGAATTCCGCGCCCGGTCGGTTTTCGGCCGGTGTTATCCTGTCGCATGGAAACGAACATGACCTCCCGGGTCACGCCTCTGCGAGAGCCCAACCCTGAGCTGGTTCGTACCCCACCTTACAATGCTGAAGCCGAACAGGCTCTCCTCGGGGCCATTTTGATCAATAACGCGGCCTATTCGAGGGTCTCCGAATTCCTCCAGCCGGAGCACTTCGGCAATGCCATGCATGGCCGCATCTTCGCTGCCATCGGCAAGCTGCTCGAGCGCGGTCAGATCGCCAATCCGATAACTCTGAAGAACCTGTTCGACCAGGACGGGGCCTTGACCGAGATCGGTGGAGCGCAATATCTAGCTCGGCTTGCCGGCGCTGCGGCGACGATCATCAACGCCGAGGATTATGGGTGCGCAGTGCACGACCTGCACCTGCGCCGTGAGCTGATCACACTCGGCGAAGAGGTCGTCAACGACGCCTTCAAGCAAGATCTTGACGATCCAGCACGCGAGCAGATCGAGCGCGCCGAAAAAAAGCTGTTCGACCTCGCCACCGCCGGACAGGCCGAGGGCAGTTTTCGTACCTTCTCCGCTGCGCTGACAAGCGCCATTGTGAGTGCCGAGGCAGCATATAAGAAGAACGGCAAGGTAGTCGGTGTCGCAACGGGGTTTCGCGATCTCGACAAGATGTTGGGGGGGCTGCACCCGTCCGACCTGATCGTTCTGGCCGGGAGGCCGGCGATGGGAAAGACGGCGCTCGCCACCAATATCGCGTTCAACGCGGCGGAAGCATACAGGGCACTGCGAACATCCGACGGTCGGTATGTTGCGGAGGATGGGGCGGTCGTCGGCTTCTTTTCTCTCGAAATGTCTGCGGAGCAGCTGGCCACCCGCATCTTGGCTGAGAAATCGGGCGTCTCCTCAGACCGCATCCGCCGGGGTGACATTAGCGGCGAGGATTTCAACAAAGTAATCTACGCAAGCCACCAACTTGAAGCGGTGAAGCTCTTTATTGACGACACGGCCGCCTTGACTATCTCCGCTGTACGCACACGAGCGCGTCGTCTAACGCGCCAACAGGGACTCGGGCTGATCGTCATCGACTACCTGCAGCTTCTCCGCCCGTCGAACCAAACGCGCGCACAAGAAAATCGGGTACAAGAGATTTCCGAGATCACTCGCGGGCTTAAGGCGCTCGCAAAGGAGCTCAACGTCCCGGTACTCGCGATCTCACAACTTTCCCGGGCCGTCGAGCAGCGTGAGGACAAGCGCCCACTGCTCTCTGATCTGCGTGAGTCAGGCTCGATTGAGCAAGATGCTGATGTCGTAATGTTTGTCTTCCGGGAGGAATACTATCAATCGCGACTAATGCCAATGAGGCGGCCAGGAGTTACAGACGAGCAGCATGACGAGGAAATGAAGAAATGGCAGGAAAACTGTGATAAGGTGTATGGCCTCGCGGAGGTAATTGTGGCGAAACAGCGGCATGGCCCAATTGGACAGATTAAACTTACCTTCGATGCTAAGACGACAAAATTCGACAACTATGTGGCATCCGATCATTTGCCGGATTTCTAGGGCACCGGGACAATGGCCATCGATCCGGCCGACCGCGCGGGCGCCATTCTCGAAATCGATCTCGCAGGCGTCGCCGCGAATTGGCGCTTCCTGGCGAGGCAGGTCGGACCCGCAAGCTGCGCAGCGGTCGTCAAAGCCGACGCCTACGGTTTGGGAGCCGCACCGGTTTCGGCGGCACTCGCTGAGGCCGGGTGCCAGCTTTTCTTCACGGCCACCCTGGACGAGGCAATCGCCTTACGCGACGTGCTGCCGTTGCCCTCAAAGATCGCCGTCCTGAACGGTGTCTTGCCCCATTGCGGGGAGGAGTTCGTCGAATATCGGCTCATCCCGGTGCTCAACGATCCTGGGCAAATCGCCGACTGGCAACAAATCGGCGCCCGTCGAGCCGGGCTGCCGGCACTGCTGCATCTCGACACCGGAATGGCCCGCCTCGGCTTGACTATGCGTGAGTTCGACAGTATCGCCGATCGGCTCGTGGCGCGAAGCGGCATTCGCTGGCAAGCCCTCATCAGCCACCTCGCTTGCGCCGATCAATCAGCTCATCCGTTGAACGGACTCCAGCTGGCCCAGTTCGTATCCGCGCGCGAGCGCTTCGCTAATCTGCCCGCCAGCCTTGCCGCATCGTCGGGGATCTTCCTCGGCCGCAATTATCACCTTGATTTTGTCCGCCCTGGCGCCGCGCTTTATGGTGTCAATCCGCATCCCGGCGCCCCTAATCCGATGCGCCAAATCGTCCATCTCAGAGGAAGAATCCTGCAGGTGCGTGATGTTGACCAGGGCCAGTCGGTTGGCTACGGTGCCACCCATGTCATGGACGCACCGGGGCGCCTTGCGACGGTCGCGGTCGGCTACGCCGACGGTTGGCTTCGGTCTCTGAGCGGCCGCGGTTGGGGCCGGCTTGCCGGCAAGCGAGTCCCCCTTCTCGGCCGAGTTTCCATGGACCTCGTCGTCTTCGACGTCTCTGATGTCACGCCGGCATTTGCGCGACCCGGCGGCTTCGTCGATCTTTTGGACGAAGACTACGGCGTCGATGCGGCTGCTGCCGATGCCGGCACGATCGGCTATGAGATCTTGACCGCTCTGGGAAGACGTCACCACCGGATCTACCGCAGCTCCCCAAGCTAATGGTCAAATTTCTGGCCGCGATCGGTGCGGCCTTTCTTGGCTTTCTAGCGGCCGCTGGGCGCCTTGTGTTGTTCGCCGGTCTGGCCCTAGCGACCGCACTAACGCCGCCCTTCTATTTCCGCACGATCCTGCGGGAAATGGTCAACATCGGCTATTTCTCGCTGCCTGTGGTCGGGCTGACGGCAATCTTTACCGGCATGGTGCTGGCGCTCCAATCCTATACCGGCTTCAGCCGATTCTCCGCGGAGGGGGCGGTGGCGACGGTGGTGGTGCTCTCGGTGACGCGGGAACTCGGCCCCGTCATCAGCGCATTGATGGTGGCCGGTCGCGTCGGGGCGGCAATGGCCGCGGAGATTGGGACAATGCGCGTCACCGATCAGATCGATGCGCTGACGACGTTGTCCACCGACCCGCTGCGCTATTTGGTGCTGCCGCGTCTGTTCGCTGGGATCATCACCTTGCCGATGCTGGTCGTGATCGCTGACATCATCGGCGTTTTTGGTGGATATCTTGTCGGCGTTTATAAGCTCGGCTTCAATCCCCAAGCCTATCTTAATGGCACCTGGCAACGCCTCGAGACGACCGATGTCGTCTCCGGTCTCGTAAAGGCCGCCGTATTCGGCTTTATCATCGCGCTGATGGGCTGCTATCACGGTTATTATTCGCGCGGGGGAGCTCAGGGGGTGGGGCAGGCTACGACCTATGCCGTGGTCTCTGCCTCCATTCTGATCCTCGTTGTCGACTATTTGATCACCGCAGCGTTTTTCGGGCGATGACGGATAATCACCTGGCATCGAAGATCGCTGTACGCGGGCTGCGGAAATCGTTCGGCCGCAAACGCGTGCTCGACGACCTCGACATCGATTGCGACAGCGGCGAAAGCCTCGTAATCATTGGTGGTTCGGGCACCGGCAAGTCCGTATTGATCAAGTGCATTGTCGGCCTGCTCCATCCCGAGGCGGGATCGATTCGCATCGATGGCATCGAGACGGTTGGGCTGCGGCGCGCCGCCCGTGAACGCCTGTTGCAGAAATTTGGCGTGCTGTTCCAGGGCAGCGCCCTGTTCGATTCGCTCCATGTATGGGAAAATGTGGCATTCGGACTGGTCCAAGGTCGCGGCATGGAGCGCCAAGCAGCAAGAGAGATCGCTCTCGCGAAACTTGCGGCCGTAGGGCTTGGACCCGAAGTCGGCGAGCTGCGGCCTGCCGAGCTTTCTGGGGGTATGCAAAAGCGGGTGGCGCTGGCGCGTGCAATCGCCGCGGAGCCAGAAATCATTTTCTTCGACGAGCCGACCACCGGTCTCGATCCGATCATGGCAGATGTGATCAACGATCTAATCGTGAAATGCGTGCGCGAGGTCGGCACGACGGCAGTTTCAATAACTCACGACCTCGTCAGCGCGCGTAAAATTGCAGACCGGATCGCGATGCTGCACCAGGGGCGCATCATCTGGCACGGGCCGACCACCGAAATCGATCGTTCCGGCAACCCGTATGTCGACCAGTTCATCAACGGCCGCGCCGAGGGTCCGATTCAAATGGAGATCCGTGCGGCATGATGCATTCACTGACCGCTCGGGCGCAGTGGGAGTGAGCTGATGGCGCGGCCCCAGGCTCGTTTTGCTTGCCAACAATGCGGGGCCGTTCATGCGAAGTGGACTGGCCGCTGCGACGGCTGCGGGGCGTGGAACAGCTTGATCGAAGAACTGCCGCGCGAGGGACCGCCGAGCGGGCTCGCCAAGGACCGCCGAGGCGGGCGCTCGCTAGGCTTTGTCGGCCTGATTGGACCGAGCGAGCTGCCTCCTCGCCGTTTGACTGGAATTGCCGAACTCGATCGTGTCTGCGGTGGTGGGTTCGTTCCGGGATCGGCCGTCCTGGTAGGCGGGGACCCGGGAATCGGCAAATCCACCCTGTTGCTGCAGGCAGCTGCGGCGATCGCCCCGCCTCCGGGGCCGCCCGGAGCAAGGCCGACAAACGCAGCGTATATTACCGGCGAAGAGGCGATCGATCAGGTGCGGTTGCGCGCCGAGCGACTGGGCGTCGCCAAAAGTCCGGTATTGCTTGCCGCCTCGAGCAATGTGCGTGACATCATTGCCTCCCTAGACCGGGATAACGCGCCGGCTCTGGTCGTCGTCGATTCGATCCAAACGATGTATCTCGACACCTTGGACAGTGCGCCCGGAACGGTAAGTCAGGTGCGCGCGGCCGCGCAGGAACTTATCCGTGTCGCCAAACGGCGCGGTTTCGTGCTGCTCCTCGTGGGCCATGTCACAAAGGAGGGTGTCATCGCCGGCCCGCGGGTACTCGAACACATGGTTGACACCGTGCTCTATTTCGAAGGAGAGCGCGGACACCAGTTCCGCATTCTACGTGCGGTAAAAAACCGTTTTGGCGCCACCGATGAAATCGGCGTGTTTGAAATGAGCGACCGCGGTCTTATCGAGGTCCCCAATCCCTCGACTTTGTTTCTTGCTGGGCGGTCCCCCGCCGAGCCCTATATGGAAGAGAGCGAGCCGGAGGGAATGGCTGCTGCCGAGCACCTCAGCGGCTCGGCCGTGTTCGCCGGCATGGAAGGAACGCGGCCTGTACTCGTCGAGGTCCAAGCCCTAGTCGCACCGGCCGTGCTCGGCACGCCGCGGCGCGCCGTCGTAGGTTGGGACGGCACGCGGCTTGCGATGATCACTGCGGTTCTCGACGCGCGTTGCGGGTTGTCGGTTGGCGCGAACGATATATACCTCAACATCGCCGGTGGATTGCGGATCATCGAACCGGCAGCCGATCTCGCCGTAGCGGCCGCCCTAGTTTCCGCGCTCACCAAAACACCGGTTTCTGCCGATACCGTGGTCTTTGGCGAAATCGCGCTCTCGGGCGATGTGCGCCCGGTGGGTCACACCGAAGCACGGCTCAAGGAAGCCGCCAAGCTCGGCTTTGGCGAAGCTTGGATGCCGATACGTCGACGCAACTCGTCGCGGGGTAGCGATGCGGGACTTGCGACAATCGCAATCGGGCATTTGAGCGAGCTTGTGACACGTCTCTCTCGGGGTGGTGTGCCGCAGAGTCGGCGACTTATAGAGGCCGCGCAATGAACGCACTCGATTTAGCGATCATCGGCGTGATCGCACTTTCGGGGATATTCGCTTTCGCCCGCGGGTTCGTGCGCGAAGTGCTGTCGATCGCTGCCTGGGTAGGTGCGGTGGCGATAACGCTCTACGGGTTCAATTATGTCTACGGGATCATCTTTCGGTTTGTCACGACACCGCTCCTTGCCGACCTGATCGCCGGCGCGGGATTGTTCGTGATCAGCCTGATCGTGTTGACGATCCTCACCGGCTATATGGCGCGGTTTGTTCATTCGAGTGCCCTTTCGCCGATCGATCGAACACTCGGATTGAT
>Ga0306923_10000089_pt1 | contig 57388 bp, 49 predicted proteins | sample sta12Can44000108_FD_203841 | JGI IMG/M metagenome (GOLD analysis project Ga0306923, IMG submission 203841) | Lab enrichment of tropical soil microbial communities from Luquillo Experimental Forest, Puerto Rico - statanox.12C.anox.44.000.108 (v2)... | ecosystem: Environmental > Terrestrial >... | reverse complement strand
AGGACGTTCTCGACGATCGCCGCTCAGCGCGGGATCGGACGCGGGGTCGGGCCCTCGGCCTGAGCCTTCAGTTGCTCGGGCGTAGCCAGCGCCTCTTCCTTGGTGCAGACATCCGTGAACAGGACGGCGCCGTCGGGCAGATACTGCTTGGTCAGGCAGTTGCAGTTATCGGTGCGCTGAACCGGCGCCGCGAGGGGAGCGGCAATGCTCTCTACGACCGCCGTCTCCGGCTCGACATCGACCACGTAGTTCGGGCCGACATACCACCAAGGATAATAGCAGTGATGATGGTAGCACCCGTGCTTGTGCGGCCAGTGCTTGGCGAACTTGGGGCCCGGTTTGAGGCCTGACTTGAGACTCGACTTGATCGGCATCTTATGGAGACCGGTCTTGATCGGAAGATGGGCTACCGCGCGGTGGACGACCGGGCCATGGCCCACAGAGCGGCTCATGGCGAAGCTATGCGAGAAGCCGCCTGCGTGCCCAAATCCGCCCCCACCGCCCCCACGGGCGGCGGCGCTGGTGGGAGTGAGCGCCGTGGCGCTGAGGCCTGCGACGGCCGCGAGAGCGATTATCGAAGTACGGCTAAACATGGTGTTTCTCCTCCAGGTCAGGATGTTTCATCCGCCTGGTAGGTCGGTGGCTTCGATCCGCAGGTTCAGGCGACCCGCCTGTAATTTGTCCCAGTGGGGGAGGGGTGATGCGCGAAGTTCGGCTCGGCGTCCCGCGCGGGGACGGCGGTTATTGCGGGAAAGACTGGGCCGGCGCCGGGTCAGGATCGGCCGGGCCGGGCCGGAAGTCAGCCAGGGGCACATCGATCTCGCACCGCAGCCCCTGTGACGCGTATTCGATGCGGGCCCCGCCAAATGTACCCTTTAGCAGAGCGCTGCCGAAGCCCTGACGTTCCGGGGCGGCGATGATCGGACCGCCTCGCTCCTGCCATTGGAATTTCAGTACGTGGTCTTTGCCGTTCGGCACGACCCTCCAGGAGATGTCCACCTCGCCACCGGGCTGGGAGAGCGCTCCGTGCTTCACGGCGTTGGTCGCCAGCTCGTGCACAGCCAAGGAAAAGTTCTGCGCTTGTTGGGGAGCTAAGATGACGTCGGCCCCCTCGATCTTGGTGCGGGCGGCAAACGGCTCCAGCTCGGATCGCATGACATCGGCCAAGCCAATACCGTTCCAATTCGATTTGATCAGTTGGTGATGCGTTCGCGCCAGGGCGTGAAGTCGAGCCTCAAACGTCGCCCTTGCCTGGTCCAGCGGGACATCGCCGGAGAGGCTTCGATGCGCGATTGCCTGAATGACTGAGAGCAGATTGTTGCTGCGGTGCTCGAGCTCGCGTGTGAGCGTCTTCTCGATCTCGGCGGCGTGTTTTTGCTCGCTCACATCGCGCAAATAGGCCGTGTACAGCACCTGTCCGCTCTGCAAAGGCGTCGCGGATATGGCCAGCTCGGAAGCAAACTCGGTGCCGCCGGAACGCACGGCCGGCATTTCGATCCGATGACCAAGCGGCGGACGGCGGCCCGCTCGCAGCAAATCGCGCAGCCCGCCCCGATACGCGTGACGCAGGCGGTCCGGGATAATCGTCTCCACCACGCTCTTGCCCATCACATCGTCGCGCCGATAACCGAACAGCCTCTCGGCGGCCGGATTGAAATCGATGATGCGTCCGTTCTGATCCGTGGCAATGATAGCATCGAGCGCGGATTCCAGAATTGCTGTCTTGCGCGACTCGCTTTCGCGCAAGGCCTCTTCTGCCCGTTTGCGTTCGGTGATGTCGCGCATCACCATGGCGTAGCAAAGCAGCTGGTCGGTCGCGGGATGGCGAACTCCAAATACGTTTATTAGAACGTCGAGCGATTCGCGGCTTCGCACATTGCGCAGTTGCGCCTCACCCACCCAATTCATTTGCCCGCTTCGCACGGCGGGGAAGATCTCATCGCGCAGCTTGCGCGACCATTCTTCCGGATGAACGGCGGCAATCGGGGTACCGGGAGCCTCGATGGGATCGAGGCCCACGAGCCGGCATCCGGCACGGTTGATGTAAATCACCTTGCCGTCCAGGCTTGCCATGCCGATGAAATCGTCGGATTGCTCGACCAGCGAGACGAATTTTTGCCGTTCCTCTTCCGCCCGCTTGCGCGCGGTAATGTCGACCGCGGCACCGAACATGCGAACGGGCCGGCCGGCGGATCGCATGACGAAGCCGTTTGAGAATATCCAAACCAGCTGTCCATCCGGCCGGATGAGGCGATACTCCAATTCGTAGAGCGCGTCTTCTTTCAGTGTGCGCTCGATCGTTGTGGCGACATAGTCGCGATCCTCGGGATGTATCAAAGCGAGGAAGCTTTTCGAGGTGGGGGTGAACTCTTCGCGCTTTACGCCGAAGATCGCGTACAGCGAATCGGTCCAGCTCAAGCGGTTGGTCAGTACATCCCGTTCCCAAAGCCCGACCTTTCCGGTCTGCGTCGCCAGTCGTAACCGTTCTTCGTTCCTGCGCAGTCCTTCTTCGATGGCGAGGCGCACCTGCGACGCCTCGGCAAAGGCGGCAGCGAGCTTGTCATATTCCAGCACGCCGGTGGATTGCGCGGTGACCGGCTTTCCCTCGCCCAACGCGATCGCCGCCCGCTGCAGCAACCGCACACCCGCGCCGAACCGGCGCGCGACCAGCCATGCCAAGACCAGGCTCACCGCGATGCATAGGGCGGCCCCGGACAACAGCAGCCAGCGTGTTCGCCAAAGGGGCGCATCGAGCACACCCTTGCGTATTCCCACGGCGACCGACCAGCCTTGGCTCGTTGCGGTATAGGCGGCGACCAGATGCTCGCCACCGGTGGTGATTTTTTCGACGATACCTTCGGATGCGCGCTGCATCGACTCGCGCCAGCCCTCGCCCGTGGGGGTTCCCGCGCGCCTGCCCGCGGGATCGATTAGGCCGGCGACAAGGATGCCGTGGCGATCGATGACGGCGGCGAACCAGTCCGCTGGATAGTTTTGCCCCAGCAACACTTCGCGTAGCCGTTCCGGATCAACCGACACGTGAAGAAAGTAGCGGAGCTTGCCGTCGCGCATGATCGGCACAACGGCCGAGATGATGGGACGCTGAGCGAGCGGCGCGGTGAATACATCCGATACCTGCGGGTGACCGGTCGCTATCACCCGCTGCTCGACATCCAGGAGAGGACGGTGAGGAAGCGGCGCGTCCGGTGGCAGTAGCGTATTGAGAAGCTGTTGTCCGTTCGGATCGAGCAGGACGAAGGACGAATCCGGCAGCGATGTCAGCGCCTCTTTCGCTTGCCGCCAGAAGCCCGGCAGATCGTCGTGCAGCAGAAGGCTGGAATGCGCCAGCGTCGCTGCGACGGCGATTTGCTTGTCCAACTCGCGATTGACCGAATCCGCAAGCGATCGTGCGTTGCTGATGAGGGTGAGTTCGATCGCCTTGCGCTCGGTTGCAGCCATCCGCTCGCTGATGAAATAGGCGAGGCCAACCAGCGGGATCGCAACAACGAGCGCCAACAAAATCAGGTAATGCCAAACCGAGAGCGGCGATCGCGGCCCAGCGCGCGTGGGCACCGCCGGTGTGGCCGGTGTCGTATCCACGTGTGACGTTAACCTCACGAAAACCTTAACCTTTTCGGAACCGACAGTAGCAACGCGGCGAAGGTGGGGGAAGGCGCCGGGCCGGGCATTCGCTCCGAAGCATTAACGGGCTGCCGCCGGCGGTTCCGCCATACCAGCCTTTCGCGTCTTTGGGTTGCGGCGCGCTGCCGCAGCTACTCGGCGGCAGCTGGCTGAGGCTGCTTGGCCGTTTGGCGCTTGCGCGCCGCGCGGCGTTCCTCGAACCGACGCACCAGGACGAAGAATGGGGGCACGAACAGAACCGCCAAGCAGGTGGACGCCAGCATGCCGCTGAACACCGCGATACCGATCGACCTGCGGGCATTGGCGCCGGCGCCGGTTGCCAATACCAGCGGCACCACGCCCAAGATGAAGGCAAACGAGGTCATCAAGATTGGACGGAACCGCACGCGCGCCGCCTCGACCGCAGCCTCGATGATCGGCTTACCGTCGAGGATGCGCCGTTCGCGCGCGACTTCGACAATCAGAATGGCGTTCTTGGCCGAAAGTGCGATCAGCAGCACCAGGCCGATTTGGGTATAGAGATTGTTGTCGATGCCCAGTCCCTTGAGGGCGGCGACCGGCCCCGCGAGCGACAGCGGTACGGCCAGCAGCACGGCAGCCGGCATGAACCAGCTTTCGTATTGTCCGGCCAGCACCAGATAGACCAGCAGCATCGCCAGCGCGAAGATGTAATAGATCTGATGCCCGACCAGCTTTTCTTGGTAGGACATCGCGGTCCATTCGTCGCCGGTCCCGGGCGGCAGCTGCTTGGCGGCGATCTGCTCCATCAGGTCCATTGCCTCGCCCGAGCTGAAGCCGCTCGCCGGCAAGCCCATCACCAGCGACGACGGATAAAGATTGTAGAGGCTCAGCAACGAGGGCCCGACCGCTGGCGTGATGTGAACCATGGTCCCGAGCGGGATCATGGCGCCCTGCTTGTTGCGCACCGGCAGCAGCTCGATGTCCTGCGGCCGCAGGCGGAACCGCGAATCCGCCTGCACATAGACCTGCCAGACGCGGCTGAACTTGTTGAATTGGTCCACAAAACTCGACCCGAGATACGCGGCGAGCGCGGAGAACACGTCGTCGATCGAGACCTGCAGGGTCTCCGCCTTAGCACGGTCTACGTCAACCTTGAGCTGCGGCACGAGGGAACGGAACGACGTCGTCACCCGCTGCAATCCGCTTTGCGTCTGCGCGCCGGTAACGATGTTGTTTGTGGTGGTCTGCAATTTGGCGAGATCGAAGCTGCCGTCGCGCAGCTCGATCTGCATGGCGAATCCGCCGGCATTGCCGATGCCTTGAATCGGCGGCGGCGGAAAAACGACTACGCGCGCCTCCGATATCTGCGCGAAGTCGCGGTTGAACTGCTGAAATAACGAGCGCAGATCTTCTCCTTTGCCGCGCACACTCCAGTCTTTGAGCACGACGTAGGCGACGCCGGCATTGGCCAGTGTCGAGTTGTTGTCGAGCGCGGAAACGCCGGAAATCCCGATCACGTTCTCGACTGCGGGGTTCTTGCCGGCAATTTCGCCAACCCGGTCGAGTACGCGCTTGGTGCGCAGAAGTGAAGCGCCGTCCGGCAATTGCACCGTCACCAGCACGTAGCCTTGATCTTCGATCGGCAGAAACCCGGTCGGAATGCGCGAGAGGCCGTATCCGGCGATGCCGATGATGACGAGGGCAACGACGCACATGGCGCCGCTGCGCGTCACCATGGCGCTGATCAGCCGCGCGTATGCCCGCTCGAACGGATCGTAGAGAGCATTGAAACCACGAAACAGCAGGTTGCGCTCGGCCGGGGGCACCGGCGGGCGCAGCCACAGCGCGCATTGCGTGGGCTTGAGCGTGGCGGCGTTGACCGCGCTGAGCAAAGCGGTGGCGGCGATCACCAGCGCGAATTGCGCGAACATCTTTCCGGTGAGACCGGGGATGAAGGCGGCGGGCAGGAACACCGCCATCAACACCAGCGTGATGCCGATGATCGGCCCGAACAACTCGTTCATCGCCTGGATCGCAGCTTCCTTGGCGGACATGCCGCGGTCGATGTTGTGGGCGGCGCCCTCGACCACCACGATGGCATCGTCGACCACGATGCCGATCGCCAGCACGATGGCAAGCAGGGTCGACAGGTTGACCGTGAAGCCGAGCGCCGCCATCCCGGCAAACGCGCCAATGATGGTGACTGGCACGGTGGTGATGGGCACCAGCATGGCGCGCCAGTCCTGCAGGAATACCACGATCACGATCAGGACCAGGAGCGCCGCCTCGAACAGCGTCTTCCACACTTCGTTGATGGAGGCGCGGACAAACGTGGTCGTGTCGAATGGAATGCTGTAGGCGAGGCCCGGCGGAAAGCTTTTGGCGAGCTGGTCCATTTTCGCTTTGACCGCGCCCGCCACGTCGAGCGCGTTCGCCTCGAGCGTCTGATAAATGCCGATTCCCGCCGCCGGCTTGTCATTGAGCGTAAATATCTGGCTGTAGGTCTGGGCGCCGAGCTCGATCCGCGCCACGTCGCGCAGGTGCACCATGCGCCCGTCCTGCTCGGTCTTGACTACGATGTCCTCGAACTGATCGACCTGGTCAAGGCGTGTGGCGATATCGAGCGTGTATTGGAAAGCTTGGCTGTTCGGTGCCGGCGGCATGCCAAGCTGTCCGGCGGTGACCTGCTGATTCTGTCCCTTCAGCGCGCTGACCACGTCATCGGTCGTGAGCGACAGCGCATAGAGCCTGTTGGGATCGAGCCACACCCGCATCGAGTACTGTCCCGCGCCGAAAATGTTGACTTGGCCGACGCCGGGCAAACGCGCGAGCTCGGGCTGCAGGTTTATGGTCGCGTAATTGGCGAGGAACAGGCTGTCGTAGCGGGAGTCCGGCGATGTCAGTGTCACGAACTGCAGGATCGCGGTGGATTTCTGTTGAACCGTGACGCCCTGTGCCTGCACCGGCTGCGGCAACTGCGCGAGCGCGCTGGACACCCGGTTTTGCACCAGTACCTGCGCGAAGTTGATGTCCATTCCGATCTTGAAGGTGACGATGAGCGTATAGCTGCCGTCCGACGCGCTCCACGACTGCATGTAGATCATGCCGTCGACGCCGTTGACCTGTTGCTCGATCGGCAAAGCGACGGTATCGACCACGGCGCGCGCGCCCGCGCCCGGATAGCGCGTGGTGACGGAAATCGTCGGCGGCACCACATTGGGATATTGCGCGACCGGGAGCCGCAGCAGCGCTACGCCGCCGATCACAACCATCAGCACGGCGAGCACGTTCGCGAGGACCGGACGCTCGATGAAGAATTTCGAGATCACGGCGTGTCGTTAATTGGCTCCGCCTGAACTGCCGGCGGGCTCGGTCGCCGCCGACTTCGCCTTCGACAACTGCGGATCGACCTTCTGGCCCGGCACCGCATCCAGGATGCCGGAGACGACCACGCGCTCGTCGCTGTTCAGTCCACTTTCGACCACGCGCATGTCGCCGAAGGTCTGGCCGAGCTGTACCCGCCGCTGCTCGACCACGTTATCGGCGTTGACCGTGAGCACGTAGCGGCCCGCCTGATCGCTGCCCACGGCCACTTCCGGCACCAGCAGCCCGGGCTGGGGCCGCTGGGGCACCCGCACCCGAACGAAATACCCCGGCAGCAGGACGTGGTCGGCATTCTCGAAGATGCCGCGCACCTGGAGCGTGCCGGTCGACTGGTTGACGTCGGGCGCCGAGTAGTCGATCACGCCTTTGTGCGGATATCCGTTCTCGGTCTGCAGGCCGACCTCGATCGGAACCTTGTTGACGAGATCGGCGGCAGTCACGGCGCGTTCGGCCAATTGCACGCGTACTCGTTGCACGTCGCGTTCGCTCACATTGAACCAGACCCAAATCGGCTCGAGCTGCACGATGCTGGCAAGCTGGCTGGGTTGGTCGCCGCCGACCAGCTCGCCGACCGAGACCTTGCGTGCGGTGACGACACCGTCGAACGGAGCGGCGACCGTGGTATAGCCGAGGTTGATTCCCGCACTCTCGGTGTTGGCTTGCGCCTGCAGCACGTTGGCGCGCGCCGTGTCTCGGTTGGCGCGTGCGCGATCGAGATTGGCTTGGGTCGATACGTCCTTGGCCTGCAGCTCTTGCTGACGTGTGAACTCCGCCTCGGCATTGATCAGCGTTGCCTTGGCCCCTTCCTCCGCGGCCTGCGCCTGCTCAAGCTTGACCTTATAGGGCTGCGGCTCGATCACGAACAACGGCGTGCCCTTTTTCACCGTGGCTCCATCCTGATATTTGATCTCCTGGAGGTATCCTTCCACCCGCGCGATGAGCTTGACGGTGTTCACCGCTGCGGTATTGCCGGTCGCCTCGAGGTAGGGCGTGACGGTTTGCTGCACCGGCAACTCCACGATCACCTTTGGCGGAGGCGGCGCGACGAAGCGATTTTCTTGCCCGCAACCGGCCAGCAGCGCCAGAAGTGCCAAGCCGACAATTGGCCGATGTCCGGCGCGTTTCATCTTCAATAATCCTAGTCTTGCGATGGTGGAGCGTCCGCCGCCGCAAGGCTCGCGCGTCCAATTGCAGCCTCAATATTTTCACGTCGATCGAAGTTGGTAAAGCGGCGCAAAGTCGGCGCGGATCGAAGGGCGTAACGTGCGAGTGTTTGGCTCCTTGGCATGCTAGGATCGATCGGCTGCCGGTTCATTCGATCCACGAGCGAGGGTGAGCGGATGTCGTCGGGCATTAAGTTGAAGATCAGGCTCACGTTGATGTTGATTGCCGGTTTGGCATTGACCGCGGTTCCGGATGCCGATGCGCAATATGCGTGCACCACCAATTACTGCATCCAGAGCCAAAGCGTCGCAGTCGAAACACCGCCGGGATGGCCGGCCGTGCCCGTCGAGACCTGCTGCCAAACACGCTGGGGCGCGCTGCCGGACGGCATCGACTGGAACAACAGCGCCCCGGTGATGATCTGCAGTGCTAACGGCGACTATGCGACGGCGTATCCGAACTGTGGCGGTCCGCACAACGTCTCGCAGCCCTTCCCGTTAAGTTACGGGAATCCGACGATTGGCATCGGTGTGGCGTGGCCCAACGCGAAAGACTATCGCTATGAGATGCAGAGCGTGCCCCTGGTCGATGGGCCGGACGGGACTTGCGCAAAATATTCGCATCAACCCGGCAAGGTGGTGAATTGGTGGGTGCACGAGCTGAAAGATGCCCAGACCGGAACGTATGTGTTCACGGCGCGGGTAAGCTTTCGCGAAGGCGCGAAGGGCTATTACGCGGTGCTGAACGAGTGCAAGCTTATTGCGCACCCAGCGCCAGGAGCCGGGCGACTCTGATCGAGCGAGCCGAGCCGCCTGCGACTATTTCCGCCGGGCTCATCCCGCAACGCTCGTGCGAACGCGCAGCGCCGCGGCTGACACCAAGCTGCCGTCCTGCCGCTCCGGAAGCTGCAGCGGATGCGGGGTTCCCTTTGCGGAGCCCTTTCCGTTGCCGAAGCTCGGCCCCTGCTGCATCGTCGCCTCGGGCGTCGCGGCACCGGTGCGTCCCCATGGCGTGGTGATGCCGGCTGCGCTGAACGCCTCAAGGATTGTGATCCGCAAATCGGTGCTGGTGCCGCTGCTCCTGCTGAGGTCGATGAACGCGTAGAGCTTTAACTGCAGACTGTCGGCGCCGAAGTCTTCCAGTTCGACCGAAGGCGCCGGAGTGGTCATGACGTTAGGATTGTCCTGCGCAACCTTGAGCAGGATCGCCTTGACCTCTCGAGGATCGCTGCCGTGCGCCACAGGCACCGCAATAGCGATACGGCGCAGGTTGTCGCGCAGCGTCCAGTTCTTCACTTTCTCGGTGATGAGGTAGGAATTTGGAATGAGAACGCGCGCTCGCTCGGATGTCTCGACTTCGGTCGAGCGCACGCTGATCTTGCGTACGGTGCCTTCTTCGCCGCCGACCATCACGAGATCGCCGACCTTGATCGGCCGCTCCGCCAACAGGATCAAGCCGGATACGAAATTATTGACCACGCTCTGCAGGCCGAAACCGATGCCGACCGAGAACGCCCCGGCCACGATGGCCAGATTGGACAGGTTGAAGCCGGCATAGGAGAACGCCGCGAGCGCTGCGATCACGATGCCGACATAGCCCACCCCGATGCGGATCGAGTCCCGCACGCCGCCGGAAATCCCGGCGCGCTTGAGCACGCGGGTATCGAGCCAACCCTGGAATAGCCGCGCGGCAGCATAGGCCACTCCGAACACGATCAGCGACGCCAGCACCACGGCAAACGAGACTTGCGTGTTGCCGATGTGGAAGCCGAAGAACAGCTGCCGGTACCACTCGTAGATGTCGGGCCAGGTGTAACCCCACTGCAGCAGGATGAGCGGCACCGAAAGCACGAGGACTGCGGTTTTGAGGAACAGACCGACGGGGAGCGCAAGCTGTTCGCGCCGCCGCTGTCCGAGTCCGGCTCGCTGCTCGAGGAAACGTCCGGTGGCGGCACCGTCGTCAGCGAGGGCTTGCGTGAAGCCGTCCACCCAGAGCAGCAGAAGATAGACCAGCGCCAGAATCGAGCCGGTGACGATCAGCTGTTGCGCGAGGAAACGGGAAAGTGCGAGGTAACCGGCAAGCGCACTCACTACGACCCCTGCGATCGCAATCCAGGTCGGTATGCGCAGCGCCGTGAGCCAGCGCAGCGAGGGCATTCCGTCCCGCTGCTCTCCATTAAGCGGGGTAAGCAGGATCACCGCGACGATGCCGGCCAGAAGCAGGCTTGCGGGAAAGGCGACCGCCACCGTGAGTGCGAACGGCGCCTGCACGATGCGGGTGACCGAATAGATCAGCGTCGTGAGGCCATAAACGACTGCGAGCGTGAGAACCAGGCCGCAGATGCGTCGAGCCGCGCGATCGGAAGCGGGGATCAGTCGCCAGTGGGCGGCGGCCGGTGCGAATACGGTGGTAACGAGCGCATTGAGGGCAAAGACGATGATGGTCGATTGCGCCGCCGCGTAGAGAATCCAATCGACGCGCTCGGGCAGCGTATGCGCCTCGGTAATCATCGCGTACAGGAACACGATGGGCGCCGCGAGCGGCACGATGCGCAGCGCAACAACGCCCGCCGCCGAAGATGCGCGCCGCCAGAAGGGCGGCTCGCCCGCGTGCGGCCAATGGCGCAAGCGTCGCACGCCGTACCATGCGGCGGCTGTCAGGATCAGCCACATCAGCGCCGCCTCGAGCACGACGCGCGCGATCTCGTCCTGGTTCGGAGCGTTCGTCCACCAGCCGCTCAGCAGATCGCGAACCCGGCTGGTTGCGATCGGCACATAATCTGGCAAGCGCGCCCAGGTCTGGTACGCGTAAATGCCGGGAACGGGCTGGAACAGATTGCTGGTAAAGTTCTTCCGCCGAATGTCCTGAATGGCGTTGATGAGCTGTTCGACGCGCAGATCGGACGAGTGAACCGCGGCTTGCGCCGCGGAAAGCAGTCCGACGTGGTAACTGAGATCGGTGCGATTGCGGGCTACGGTCTCCGCCTCCGGCGCTTGCCCCGCCGCCGGCGCCGGCCCGAGCAAATCAAGTTGCGCCTTTGCCGCGGTGAGCGGAGCCTGCAGCCGGTTCGAGAACTCCTCGATTTCGGAGCGGACGCGCTGAAGCTCGTCGCGAAATCCGTTCAGCTGGGAATAGCGCAGGCGCGGTCCGCGAAGATTGTTCTCGAGCCGTTCAAGCTCGCGCTGCCAACCGGCGATGGTCGTCTCGACGTTGACGCCCACGTCGCGGTTTGCGCGCGCCGTGATTTCCGCCTTGTCGATCTGCAGACCCGCCGGATTCGCCGGATGCGGATCGAGCTGGGCCGGGCTTGTGGAGGCGGCTTGCGGCGCAGCGCCTGGATCCGCTGGCGCCGAGGTTTGTGTGGTTTGAGCCGCGGCGCCCGCCGCCCCCGCCGCCCCCGCCACGCCGAGCAATAACACGGTCAGCAAAACGCGTGTGAAATCCTGCACGCGGTCGAACATAGGCTGCCCCCCACGGTGGTTCCCTCGATCGTCCTCCTATCGGCGGATGGCGTGGAGAATAAGGCAAAACTACGATTTCACGGCCGCTGGACTGTTGCGAGAGGTACGTCGATCCCGCCAATCGATAGCGTTGAACCTGACGCGCGCCCGGCGAAAGCCGGGCCGATCGAGCTATTCTGGCTGGATGCCGATCGAAGGTATGACCTCGGCCCAGTGATCGACCTCGCGCGCGATAAGCTCGGCCATCTCCGCCGGCGTGCTGAACAGCGGGTGCAAGCCCTGCAGCTTCATCTTGGCGATGACCTCAGGCATTTGCAGCGCCGCCAGCGTGACCGCGTTGAGCTTGTCGACGATTTGCACCGGCGTACCGGCGGGCGCCAGCAGGCCGTTCCAGCCGACGTTGATGACGCCGGGAATCGTCTCATTGATCGTGGGCGTGTCCGGCAGCTCTGGAAGTCGTGTCTTCTCGGCGGCTGCGATGATGCGAATTCTGCCGACCTGCGCTTGCGGCAGTGCCGCGGGCAAGGTGCTGAAACTCACCTTGATGTTGCCGGCGAGAAGGTCCTGCATAGCGGTGCGCCGCCCCGATAGGGTACGTGCACCATGTCGATGCCGGTCTTCTGCTTGATCAGCTCGCCGCAGATATGGTGGCTGGAGCCGACCCCCGCGCTCCCATAGGCGAGGCTACCCGGATTGCTCTTCGCGTAGCGAATCAGCTCCGCCACATTGTGCACCGGCAGGGATGGGTGCACGGCAAGCACGAGCGCCACGTCCGATGTCAGCGTAATCGACGCGAATGCAGTTCTCGGATCGAACGGAAAATTCCTCTGCAGATACTTGTTGCTGGTCAACGCCGAGCTGACCGAGAGCAGCAGCGTATAGCCGTCGGGTTTCGCAGCCGCGGCTGCCACTGCTCCGGTCGTGCCGCCGGCGCCGCCTCGATTGTCGATGATGATCGGTTGCCCGAGCGCCTGGCTCAGCGGCTGGCGCAGGATGCGCGCCATGGCGTCGGTCGAGCCGCCCGGCGGAAAATTGACGATGAGCGTGATCGGACGGTTGGGGTAATCCTGGGCAAAGACCGCAAAGGGTGCCGCCATTGGCAACATCGCGCCCGCGAGCAGCGAGATGAATTTTCGGCGTTTGAGTCGCTGTCGTTGCATCAAATCCACAGCCAGCACGTCGCGGCAACATATCACGCCCGCGACCGTGCGTACCGGGAAGCGCCGGCAGGATCATTTTGTCGCTGCCGCTTTGGCGGCTCCAATTATCTTCCGAGTTGCGACTGGGAATGCCATTTCTTAGCATGAACGCTAGAGTGGGGCGCATTCGGGAGGGAGCGATGTACAAGTCCAAACGTGTGGGGCTGCCGACCCGCCGCCGGTTCGTCGGCGCAGCGAGCGCCCTTGTCGGCGGAATTGCCGTGTCGCCTGCTCTGCGCATCGGCGCGGCGCTTGCGGCCTATCCCGAACGCCCCATCAAGATCGTCGTGGCGAACACGCCGGGAGGTCCCTCCGACATCATTGCCCGCTTCATGGCGGCCGGTATGCAGGAAGCAACGGCCGCCTCGGTGATCGTGGAGAACAAAGGCGGCGCCGGCGGCAACATCGGCATGGGCGCGGTCGCGCGCGCCGAGCCGGACGGCTACACCATCCTGCTGTCGACCAGCGTGTTCGCGGTCAATCCGAGTCTCTATGAAAAGCCGCCGTTCGATCCGTTTCGGGATTTCACCGCCGTTTGCGAACTCGCCGTATCGCCGCACGTGTTTGCAGTGCGGCCCGAGCTCGGCGTCGGCAACATGAAGGAATTCGTCGCGCTGGCCAAGGCGAACCCGGAAAAGTTCAATGTCTCGGTGCCGCCGATCGGTACGACGCCACAGCTGCAGGCCGAAATGCTCAAGCTGCGCGAAGGCCTCCAGGGAATGGCGAGCGTTGTGTTTCCCGGGGGCGGCGACACCGTGAATGCTTTGCTCAGCGGCACCGTGCAGCTCGCCTCGGTGGTGCTGGCGCCGGCGCATCCACACATCAAGGCGGGCACGATCAAGGGCCTTGCGGTGACCGGCGCCACGCGCTGGCACGATCTGCCCGAGATCCCGACCATGCTGGAATCGGGATATCCCGATTTCGTGTTCGAAACCTACACCGCGCTGATGGCGCCGGCGAAGACGCCGCCGGACGCGGTCAGCAAATTAGAGCAAATGGCCCTCGACATCCTGCGCCGCCCCGAGATGCGGGAGAAGTTGACCCAGTCGGGATTCGAGGTGACCGCCAAGTCGGGCAAGGAACACGCCGCGCGTATCGCGCGCGAGGTCCCGATGTACCGGGACATCATCGTCCACGCCGGCATCAAGAAGCTGTAACGGCCCTGATCGGCTAGTGAACGACGTCGAGTTTGACCTTCGCGACGCCTTGTCCAATCATGCCCAACGATTCGGCGGCGGAATGGGACACATCGACGACGCGTCCCGGAACGTACGGACCCCGGTCGTTGATCCGGACCGTGACCGAGCGTCCGGTGGCGACATTGGTGACGCGCACACGCGTGCCGAACGGCAGCGTGCGATGGGCGGCCGTCAACTCGCGGCCGTCGAATTTTTCGCCGTTCGCAGTGTTTGATTGATGGCCATAGAAGCTGGCGAGCCCGTAGGATGAATCCGGCGTTTCGGATCTGGCGGTCGATGCGACCTGCTGCCGGCTCGCAGCATGCCGGCTCGACGAAAACACCCTACGCGTCGGCTCTGAAGATGCTTGCCGGCTCACCCCCAGCGATCCGGATTTGTCCGTGAAAGCAGCGGGCTGCGCGCAGGCGGCAAGCGTCGCCGCTGTCAGAGCGACGCCGAACAGCCGAGCAGCATTGTACGCAACCGAAGACATGCCCCCCTCCACCGAGATCTGAGCGGCAATCACAGGCGGACCATGGCCACACCACGGCCAAATACATGCCAAGCACGAGAATCCGGTTGGAGTGTGCCTATTCGGCCACAGCTTCGGTCACAGCATGAGAGAGGGTTAACGATGCGTTCACGAGGGAACGGCCCCGATGCGGTATCTCGGTGCCCGGTTCGAGAGAGCATTCGCCGACTGTCGTCTCTGCAGGGCTTTATCGGCTGGACGCTTGTATCGCTTTTGGCGACGAGCGCGGCCTTGGCCGAGGGGGGAGTGCCCGCGCCGCTCGCGGCCGAAGTGCATTCCAGCCAGCGTTTGATTCTGTCGACCGATACCACCGTCACCGGCGAACCGATCCGCTACCCGAGCGGTGCAGCGGCGCGGATCACCGCGGTGGAAATTACGCTCGCGCCCGGCCAGCAGACGGGATGGCATATGCATCCCGTGCCGCTGTTCGCCTACATTCTCGAGGGCGAGCTTACCGTCGATTACGGTGGCAAAGGCGAGCGCACCTATCGCGCCGGCGATGGATTCATGGAAGCCATGGACGAGCGACACGATGGCCGCAACAGCGGACAAGGGTCGGTGAAGATCCTGGCCGTCGTGATCGGCGAGCAAGGCGTACAGGGAAGTGTTCCGGCATCGCCCCCCGCGCGGTAGCCGGCCCAATTGGCCTTGCTAGGCCGCCCTGATCAGCCGGTCCCGAGACGCTTTATTCGCGCAATTTGTAGCGCTGCAGCTTGCCGGTAGCGGTGCGTGGCAAATCCGGGCGAACTTCGATCCAACGCGGGTATTTCCAGGGGCCAGCGCGATGTTTGACGTGAATGCGCAATTCTTCGAATAGCCGCTCATCGGCCGCGTAGCCGTTCTTGAGCACGATGAAGGCTTTCGGCTTGATCAGTCCGTCGCCGTCCTCCTTGCCGACCACGGCCGCCTCGAGCACCGCCTCATGGGACGCGAGCGCCGCTTCCACCTCGAACGGCGACACCCACATGCCGTTGACCTTGAACATGTCATCGGTGCGTCCGCAGTAGTAATAGTAGCCGTCGCGGTCGCGCAGGTATTTGTCGCCGGTATAGGTCCATTCGCCGACGAAGGTGCGGCGGCTCTTCGCCCGCTGGTTCCAATAACCTTCCGCGGCAGTGGGGCCGCGCACCATCAGCTCGCCAACTTCGCCATCGGGAAGCTCGCGGCCGCTCTCATCGACGATCTTGACCTCGTAGCCGGGCACCGGCTTGCCGGTCGATCCGTAGCGGACGTCACCAGGGCGATTGCTCACAAACGTCTGCAGCATTTCGGTTGAGCCAATGCCATCGAGTACATCGACCCCCACCACCTCGCGCCAGCGCTCGCCGAGATGCGCCGGCAACGGTTCGCCTGCCGATATGCACAGCCGTAGCCGGTCGGATCCTGCTCCCGGTCCGATATTCGGCTGTGCCAGCAGCGCCGCGTAGAGCGACGGCACTGCATAGAAGATCGTCGGGCGGTGCTGGCGCAGCATTGCCAACACCGCCTGCGGCGTTGGCCGCTCCGGCAGCAGCACCGCGCCGGCGCCGACCGACATGGGAAACGCCATCGCATTGCCGAGCCCATAGGAAAAGGACAGCTTGGCGGCAGAGAACGCCACATCGTTCTCGTGGATGCCGATGACGCCGTGGCCCATGAGGCGGGCGCAGGCCATCAAGCTCGTATGAACGTGCCTGACCGCCTTCGGATCGCCGGTGGAGCCGGAGGTGTATATCCAGAACGCGACTTCATCCGACATGGTGGGCGCCGTGAACGGCTGCGGCGCGGCCTGCGCCAGTAGGTCATCGAAGAACAGCACGTCGCGCAATGCCGTCCTGTCGTCGGCGCCCGCCTCGGTCACAATGATGGTGCGCAGATGCGGCAGGCGCGCGCGCAGCGACAACAACGTCGGTGCGAGCGAGGCGGCCACGACAGTCGCCGCGGCGCGGCTGTCCGCCAACAGATAGGCGTATTGCTCGGCGGTGAGCAGCGTGTTGAGCGGAATCGGAACGATGCCGGCACGGATCGCACCCCAGAAGGCGACGGGATAATCGACCGTGTCGTGAGACAGAAGAATGACGCGCGCTTCCTGGCGCAGTCCCAGCTCGGTGAGCGCAGCCGCGAAACGCCAGCTGCGCTCCTGCAATTCGCGATAAGTCAGCGAGCGCTGGGAATCCGTGAACGCGATTTTATCGCCGAGGCCGCGCGCCACATTGGCGTCGATGAAATCATTGGCGGCGTTGTAGGGCCGGCGCTGAAGCACGTCTTCGAGTATCGGCGCATGCATCGAAGGGTCCGGCACAACGGAATGATTCGAACGGTTCGGCTCAGCCAAGCTTGTGAATGTTACTACGGCGCCATCCCGTTACCAGTCCCAGATCGGGGGCGCCTTGTCACGTCGCTTCGGAAAACATCCACGCTCCTTGGCCGAGCTCCTCCGGGAAGGCCGCCACGAGCTCTTGCGACCGGCGCCGCGCGTTTAGGCCTGCCTGCATCAGCAAGCGTTCCACCATCGGCAGGGATTTCACCTTGATCCCATATGCGCCGACGAACGGAAGCGAAGGAATTTCGACCTCCGGCACGGTTTGCACGAACCCGTCGGCGCTGACGAGTTCGATGCGGCCGCGATCGAGCTCGATGGCTTGGCCCAGCGCCGACGGCCGCGCCGCGCGATCGGCGAAGCGGGCGAAGCGTTGCGCTGCTTCGTTCACATCGGCGACCGCAATGACGATCGCGGTAAGCGCAATCGCACCATTCGGATGAGACAACCAGCGCGGCTGCCAGACCGCGTGCTCGGTCCGATGGGTGAGTATTTGGATGCGTCCCTCCGGCATCTCGCCCGGCTCGACGCGCGCGAGCGTGAACGCCGCGGTCCCTGGCGCCCCACCGAGGTCCACCGGCCGCTGCATCTCGGTGAGCGGCTGCATGCGAAAGCTTTTGGCGAGCCGGCGATGGGCAACCGCCGCATCCGCGACCGCGAATGCTGCTAGGTACACGCCGGGATAGCGCGCGACGGCGGCATCGAGCTGGCGGCCGAGCGGCGTGTCCGCGGTTTTGAACAGCACCTCGATGTAGCCATGCGCGAACATGGCGGTCACGTTACCGGTGCCGGTCAAGCGTGGCGTGCCGCCATCCGGGTCGGGGTTAACCTGAATCGAAGCGAGCGTCGGGGCGAAGCCGGCGCGCATCAGCGCGCGGCTCGCGATTTCCGCATCGCGCACGAAATGGCCGACGTGATCGAGAAAAATTTCCTCGCCCACTGGAAGCCGTCGCTCCGACCGGGATGAGCGGTTTTCGATCATCGCGAGCTAAATTGATCCGCTTTTCTTTTTTGCAGCGGCAGCGCTAGAATCCGTTCACGCGAGGGGCTGTTGAGGGAGCGCAACCAATGAAGCTGGTTCGTCGTCAAGTCGTCACCCTTGCCGCGTTCGGCATCGCCAGCCTGGTAACGCCTGCGCGGGCACAGAGCTATCCCACTCGGCCCGTGCGCGTCATCGTGCCGTTCGCGCCGGGCGGGCCGACGGACGTGTTCGGCCGCCTGATGGCGCAAAAACTTTCAGACCAGCTCGGCGCACAGTTTTATGTCGAAAATGTCGGGGGTGCGGGCGGCAATATCGGGATGGGACAGGGGGCAAGAGCGGCGCCGGATGGATACACGCTCATCGTCGTTCCGCCCAACATCGTGGTCAATCCGGAGCTGTTCGAGAAGGTGCCCTATGATCCTTATAGGGATTTCGCGCCGGTGACGCTCGCCGTCACCACCCCAGATGTGCTTTCCGTGCATCCGTCATTGCCGGTGCGAACCGTGAAGGACCTCGTCGATCTGGTCAAATCGAGCCCCGGCAAATACAGCTTTGCTTCTCCGGGCACGGGCACGCCGGGACATCTGGTCGGCGAGGACTTTCGTCTGTCACTCGGCCTCGACCTCGTGCATGTGCCGTTCAACAGCGCCGGACTGGCGATCGGCTCGACCATCGCCGGCCATACGCTGATTGCATTCACCACGCCGCCGCCGGTCGTGCCGCAGGTCAAGGACGGCAAGTTGCGGGCGCTTGCGGTGGCGAGCAAGCGACGTGTGTCGGCGCTCGCGGATGTGCCGACCATGGCCGAGGCAGGCTATCCCGGTATCGAAGGTGAGGCATGGTTCGCCGTCATTGTGCCGGCGGGCACGTCCAAGGATATCATCAACCTGCTGCACCGCGAGATCGTGCGCCTGATCGTGCTGCCCGACATCAAGGAGAAGCTGGCCGCCCTCGGCTTCGATCCGGTCGGCACGACCCCCGAGGAGTGCGCGTCGCTCTTCAAATCGGAAATCGAGAAATGGGGAAAGGTGATCCGGTCGGCCGGCATCAAGCCGCAGTGATGCGCGGCCGCGCATTGGCAAACCCATGATCATCCCGCGTCGTGACGTGTTGACGCTGTCGGTGACGGCGCTCGCGTCGCGCGCGGGTTTCGGGCAAATCCGCTACCCGGAGCGGCCGATCAAGCTGATGGTGGCGTTCTCCGCGGGCGGCGTGAACGACGTCGTGGGGCGGCAATGGGCCGAGCGGATGCGGTCCCTTCTCGGCAGCGTCTATGTGGAAAACCAGGGCGGCGGCACCGGCACGATCGCGACTGCGGAAGTCGCCCGCGCACCCGCCGACGGATACACGCTGCTGCTCGGCAGCACCAGCACCATGGTGCTCAATCCGATGACGATGGCGAAGGTGCCACGCATCGCTGCCGGTGAAGACGCTCGCGGAGCTGATCGCCTACGCCAAGGCCAATTCCGGCAAGCTCTCCTACGGCTCCGCCGGCACCGGTACGATGAGCAATCTTTCCGGCGAGCTGTTCAAGCAGCTCACCGGCCTCAACGATCTCGTCGAAGCGGTGGTTACCGGATGCCCGCTTTCGCGGGCATGACAATCTGAGAGTGGCAACGATCAGCGATTAGCCTCCGCGATACGCTCCTGCGCCAGGCGTTGCAGCGCGGCCCGATCCACCTTGTTGGTGGACGCGAGCGGCAATTCATCGACGAACCAGACGAACCGCGGATGCGCATAGGCCGGCGCATTGGCGAGCGCGAACCGCTTGATTTCGCGCTCGCTCGGCTGTCGCCCCGGCTTGCGTACCGCGAACGCGACCGGCTTTTGCCCCTTGAGCTCGTCGTCGATGGGAACGACCGCGGCCTGCGCGACATCAGGATGCCGCTCGAGCATGCGCTCGATCTCGGCGGGATAGATGTTCTCGCCGCCCGAGACGAACATGTCGTCGATCCGCCCGACGAAATAGTGGAAGCCGTCCGCGTCGCGACGAAACACGTCGCCGGTGAGGTAGAAGCCGTCGGCGGTGAAGGGCGGTTTGAGCCCGGGCCGATTGTGATAACCGTTCATGAGTGCCGGGCATTTCATCTGCAACACGCCCTGATCGGCCCTGGAGTTGGCGGCGTCCACGAGACGCAGCTCGACCTTGGGATGCGGATAGCCCACCGACAATTCCGGCTGCGGCAGCCCATTCGGATGCGGGCCGAACACGACCGGACCGGCTTCCGTGGTGCCATAGGCGTTGGTGATCGAGGCCCGCGGCAGCGCGCGGCGGGTCGCCTCGATGAGGCTGTGGCTGACTGGGGCCGAGCCCATGCGCAAGAATTCCACGCTGGAGAGATCGGTGCGTGCGAGCAGGTCGTGCTCACGCAGCATCATCGCGATCATCGGCGGAACGGCGGTGAGCCAAGTGCAACGATAGCGCTCGATCGCTTCGACGTATGCGCGCGCAGAAAACTGCGGCAGCAACACGATGCTCGCGTGGGCGGCGCAGGCGAGCTTGGCGAGCGCAAGCGCGTTCATGTGGTAGAGCGGCGCGGCAATGAGGTAGCGGTGCCGCTCGAGGTCTGGCGCAAGCCTCGTCTCTACCACCCAGATGTGACTCTGGTGCGAAAGGACAACGCCCTTCGGCACACCGGTCGAGCCAGACGTGTAAAGGATCATTGCCGGTTCGCGCGCATGCGGCACGACCGGCTGATATGGATCGGCATCGAGAAAGCGATCGAAGCTGTCTGCCTTCGCGCCGCCGAACTGCACTACGGGGATATCCGCAGGACAGTCGCTGCGCCGCGCCTCATCGCAGAACACGAACTTCGCATCGGCATCGCTTAGGATGAAATGAATGGTTTGCCGCGGAAACTTGAAATTGACAGGCACCGCGACGAAGCCGGCGCGCATGATGCCGTAGTACGCGGCGAGATATTCGGCCCGGTTCGTGGACAGGATAGCGACGCGGTCGCCGCGCTTAAGTTCGTGGCGCGCAAGCGCGCGCGCCACGCCGGTAGCCATTGCGTCGAGCTGGGCATAGCTGAATTCGCGCGGCGCCGCCTCGCCGCCGAGATCGATGACGGCGACTTTGTTCAGGTCGCAATCGCGCCGGATCAGGTCACCCAGATTGGTGAAGCGAGACATGGAACGCGCATTCTCATCCCTTCGGCGGCGCGGTGAAATAGGTGCCGCGGCCGCTGGCGAGGAGCTTGCCCTGCGCATCGAATACCCAGGCTTCTGCGGTCGAGAACTGGCCACCCATGCGCACGATCTTGCCGCGAATCGTGAGATCACCGGGCATCGCGGGGGCGTGGTAATCGACGCGCAGATCGATCGTGGGTACGCCACGGCCGGTCTTCGTGACCATCGCCCAGTCCGCGCCGAGGTCGATGAGCGCGGCGAGAACGCCGCCGTGGGTATAGCGCCGCTCCGGATTGACCACCCATTCCTCGCGCCAGCTCGCCCTGAGCTCGATCCCGTCCTGGTGCAGCGCGATGACTTTGAGCCCGAGCCACTGGTGGTAGGGCCCGCGGCTCACCAACTCCTGCACGCGCTCGAGGGTGATTTCCTCGCTCATCACGGCACGACCACGACCTTGCCGATGACCTCGCGGTCCTGGATGAGGCGCAGCCCTTCGCGCGCCTGTTCCAGCGGCAGCACCTTGTCGATCACCGGGCGCATTTTGCCGTCCGCGATCAGCGTCATGAGCGCATTGAGATCGTCGTCGTAGAAGCTGTTCGAGCCGATGATCTTGAGCTCGAACGTCCAGATGTAACGCAAGTCCTCCTTCGGATCGTAACCCGCGGTAGCGCCGCAGACCAAAAGCTTGCCCCCGCGCTTGACGCAGCGCAGTGACGGATGCCAGGTGTCGCCGCCAGTGAAATTTATCACTACGTCGACGCCGCCCTCATAGCTGCGCCGCTGCGGCTTGCCATATTTCTCTACCGCCCATTTTGCGAAATCGACTTCGCGGACGTTGATCACCTCGTCAGCACCGAGTTCTTTGAGCCTGTGCGTCTTCTCGGCGCTGCTGGTGCAGGCGATGACGGTGGCGCCGAGATGCTTGGCGAGAATGATGCATCCGGTGCCCACCCCACCGCTTGCGCCGAGGATCAGCACGCGGTCGCCGCGCTTGACCGTGTCGTGGGTGATCAGCATGCGGTGCGCGGTGCCATAGGCGACCGGCAACGCGGCCGCTTCCTCGAATGACACTTCGGCCGGCATGGCGCTCAGTTGGTCGGCGGCAACGAGGCAATATTCCGCCATGCCGCCGTCCAGCATCTCGCCCATCAGTCCCTTCTTCTTGTTGAGCGGGTTGACCAGCACCCGATCGCCGACGTTCCAGCCGGTAACGCCGGAATCCAGCTCTACGATCTCCCCTGCCATGTCGAGGCCAAGGATGACCGGCAACGGCACCTTGATGCCGGGCATCCCGCGTACGGTGAACACGTCGTGGTAGTTGAACGAGGACGCGCGCACGCGGATCACCACGTGGCCGGCGGCCGCGCTTGGCGTCGGATAGTCGCTCACGACCTCGAGCTCATCGAGTCCGCCGTGCCTACGCAGCACCAGGGCCTTCATCGTCTTGCTGCCGTTCACGCTCGCAACCTTCGAAGTCTGGATTGTGGCTCCGGGCCGGTCTAAGTAGCTTAGCCAACGCCCGCCAACAACCCGCACCGTTTCGGGAGCGCATGATGCAGGAAAACTTCCGCCAGTTCCTGGACCGCCTGCGGCAGAGCGGCGAGCTCATCGATTTGCGTCAGGCGGTGGATATCCGCCACATCGCGACCTTGGTCGATCAGGCCAAGACCGCGCTCTATTTCCACAACGTGATCGGCTACGAGTTGCCGGTCATTTCCGGACTCATCCGCACGCGCGAGCGCGCCATGCAGGCGCTGGGCTGCGAGACCTATCGCGAGATCGAGGACAAGCTCGCGCAGGCAATCAACCGCCCGATTCCGCCGAAATACGTCAAGAGCTCGCCGGCGCGCGAAGTGCTGCTCACCGGTGACGAGGTGGATCTCTACAGACTGCCGATCCCGATGTCCTCGATCTTCGACGGCGGTCCGATGGTTACCGCCGGCGTGGTGATCGCGCGCGACCCCGAGCTCGGCATCAACAGCGGCATCTACCGCTTCATCGTCAAGGAAAAGAATCTTACCGGCATCGACGTCGTCACCCCCAACAACATGCGGCAGTTTGCGCAACGCGCCTACGAGCAGCGCCGGCCGCTGCCGATTTCGATCAGCATCGGTACCCACCCCATCGAGATCACCGGCTCCGGCTATCGCGCGCCGCTCGGCGTGGACGAGATGGCGATCGCAGGCGGATTGCGCGGTGCGCCGGTCGAGCTGGCGCCATGCGCCACGATCGATCTGCCCTACATCGCCGATGCCGAAATCGTGCTGGAAGCAGAAATCTTGCCGACCGGCTGGACCTGGCCGGAGGGACGCTTCGGCGAGTTCACGCGGCTAATGGGCGGATTGCATTGGAATCCGCTCGTGCGCATCAAGGCGATCGCGATGCGCAAGGACGCGATCTATTACAACCTGCACATGCCCTGGGAGAATACGTGGCTTGCGGCTCCCACGCGCTACGCGGCGATCCGCCAGGCGCTCAAGACCGCCGGGGTGCAGGCCAAGGAGATCAACGTCACGCTTGGCGGCTGCGCGTTCTGGCATGCGGTGATCTCGATCAAGAAGCAGCCGGGGGAAGGCAAGAACGCATTGCTGGCGGCGCTGTCCGTGATGGATCTCAAGCACGTGGTCGTGGTCGATGACGATATCGACGTGTTCGATCCGGCCGAGGTGGAATGGGCGATCGCCACGCGCGTGCAGGGCGACAAGGACGTGATCATCGTGTCCAATGCGCGCGCCAAGCCGCTCGATCCGAGCCTGCCGCAGGGCTACGGCGTGGTCCCGACCGGCGCGAAGGTCGGCATCGACGCGACAATTCCCGAAGGAATTCCGCGCGAATACTACGAGCGCATCACCTATGCCTACGCCGATAGCGCCAAGATCGACGATTATATCGGCGGCAAGCAGGATGAGGCGGGTCGGTCCGGCGACGAGGCCGAGGTGAGCGCCTTGGCACAGAAGATCCTCGACGCGATCGGCAAAGAGCCGCTCTACTACACGGACATCGCCGAGCGTTTTTCCACTTATGATTTTCGCACCGTGGCGCGCGCGCTCGGGCATCTACACGCGACCGAGAGGCTTTGGCAGGATCCGCACGGCCGCATGTGCGTCCGCGGCTCGCAATTCGCGGCCAAGCCGCCGCAGCGCTGAGCAATCTCAGCGAGGAGACGAAACCTCGATCGGGATGCGGCGAATCTCGGCGTTCATCGCGTTGGCGTTGACGATGATTTGCGCCGACAGCGTGAACTGTCCTGGCGGAAGCTTTCCCGTGAGGTCGATGCGAAAGCTCGCGTCATCGGCGACCGCAACCTGATCCGCGACTACCACGCTGCCTTCGCCATCGGTCACGATGTAGCGGCATTCCGGGGCCGAGCGCTTGACCACATCGGCAGGGATGGACACTAGCGGCCGGCGCACGATGTCGTAGCTGCGCTGATGCTTCTGGATCAGCTCGATATCTCCGGACAATGTGATTCGCTCACCGTCGTGCTCGACGTTGGTGATAAAACCGCGACGCGGGATGGCATAGGCGTCGTATGAGCCTACGCCGAGCGGATAGCTGAGATCGCGGAACGCTTCGAGCTTCACGCCGTCGGCCGACCAGCTTTTGAGCTGGTATGGCCCATTGGTCACCAGGAAGTGGCCTCGCTCCTGGTAAAATTTCGCGAGCGCATCCCAACGCTTGCGGGCGTCTTCGCTGCTGACCAGCGCTTTGAGAGCATCGGGTCGATACCCTTCGCGCGCAAACGTCGCAACGAGATCGGCAATCCGCTTGTTCAGCGCTGGAGAGCGGGCGAGATCGAGCCACTCGACGCCGCGGCTTTGCGCCTCGGACTGCGAAAACGCGGCCCAGCCGCGGCCGACCGCCTCCTCCATCAGCACGAGCAGGTGCCATGGCAGCGTGCTCCAGGGCGGCGCAATGATAGCATCCTGCTCGGGATCGAGCGGCGCAACCGAAGTGTAGACATCGACGACGAACAGTTCGCGCACGTATTCGAAGTCGCCGAACCGGAAAGATTTTGACGTCGCGTCGGTGCCGATGACGCGCACGCCCATGAGGTGTGCGCGCATGACCGCGGTTCCGGCGGCGACCAGCGGATCGAAATGCGTATCGCCGACCGCGTCGCGTGCGCCCCAGCGGTAGGCGAACACGTAAGCGTAGAGGAGATCGGCGGCGCTCATGCGGCTGCCGTCATGGAAGGCCGAGCCCAGCACGCGATAGGTCAGTTTCTGCTTGGCAGTCTTGCCCGCGCCGACCGGCTGCAGCCCGCCGCTTCCCGGCTCGGGCAGCAACGCATCCGCCGGAATGCTGATCTCGCTTCCGATTTGCGATGGCTGCGCCGGCGTTCGGCGCTCGACGATCGGTTCGGCAAGGATCGAGAGGCTCACCATCGTATAGAGCACCATGAGCGCGGTGAGCGGAACCTGCGAACGCAACGTGATGCTCGGCGCCGCAAAGACCTGCATCGCCTTGACGTGGGCGAGATAGACCGCGGCGACGTGTCCGAGCAGGATCGCGGTGACTGCGGTGTACCAGGCAAACCGCGCGCCGACGACCGCGATATCGATGCGGTAGCCCGCGGTGCCGAACAGATCCCAGCCGAAGCCGAACGGATCCGACAGGAGCGGGATGATGTATTGGCCCTGAATCAGAAGGAACGTGAGATAGTGGGCGAGGTGATAGCCGATCGCGATTGGGACAAGCGTGAAGGCGAAGTTGCGCGCGACGGCGAGCGGCGACAAAGGTCCCGCCGTGAGCGCGCTCATGATGGCGCTGACCGCGAGATAGGCGCCGAAAAACAGCAGCCAGAAGGCGAGCAGCCCGGCAGTTCTGATCGCCATGAGCTTGAGATCGCCCAACGCCGAGAGGCGGGCGGCGATCGCGTCTTCGAGCGTGCTCCACTCCGGCGTGCCCAGCGCCCCGTCATAAAGAACGCTGGACAGCAGCAGGACGACGAAAGCCGTCATCGAGGTCGAGGCAGGGCCGCCCTCGATCAGCCCGGCGCCGAATGGGCGCAGCGACAATTCGCGCCACGGTCCGGTGCGCACCGCGAGCGGCGCAAACCGTGCGAATGTCCCGAACAAGAGGCTAAAAACCTCGCCCTGCGCGAGCCAACGCTCGCGGCCGAACAGCGCCATTCCGGCAAAAGTCGGGATGGAATAGCCGACCAGGAGCCATGCGATAAACCGCGGCACTGCCGGATTTGGATAGACCAGCTCGATCCACGAGAAGGCCAGCAGCAACGCGAAGGCGGGCCAGACGCCGAGCGCCGCGGGATAACGTAATCCAAGCGAAAGCTCGGGCCGTCGCGTGATTGGTGCCGCGATCGTTTCGATTGCTTCGAAGATCATCCGCCATGGGTTGATTACCGCCCACAGGTTTCCGACGAAGGCGCAAACATAGGCGAGGCCGACCCAGCCGATGACCCACACCATGGTCGGTGCGAGATTCTTGTAGGGATTCTGGTCGCCGCGGAAACCCGCAGCGATCGTGATGATGAAGGCGCCCAGGGCGAATAACTGCAGCGCGGATACGAGCGGCGGGGCCGCGACCAGGCGGCCCAGCCCAGTTCTCAGCAAATCGATGCGCGGAGCCCCGTGCGCGCGCGGCACTTCGCGCACGAACAGTGAAACAATGAGGAAAGTGACCACGACCACTGCCGCGGCCCCGGTGAGATAGAACGAGAGCGGAATCGGCAGGTCGTAGCGTTGGCCGAAACCGTGGGCGTTGGCCGGCCCGGCGGCAAGCGCGAGAGCCGCAGCAGCCGCAAGCGGCCACAACGTCGCGGCGGAGCGCGGCAATCGGCGCTTAAGGATAGACCTCGATGGTGACAAGAACGTCCCCGTGCGCCTCGCCCCCGGACGATTGTCTTCCAAGGTGGGGCTCGACGCTAAAGCGCCCGGTCGCGCGCGCAGTGAAGCGCATCTCCGTGACAGCGCCCGGCGTGACCTTTTTCTCGATGTCATAGCCGTGGAGATGGATCGTTATCGGTTTGTCGGTGCTCCATTCGAGCCGCACGACGTCGTTCTGCTTCACGCGGATGAGCCGCATGTTCTCAGGCACATGGCCGTTCTCGATGTGCAGCACGTAGCTCACCTCGGCGGCGTTAACTGCGAGGTTGATTGCAGTGCTGAGAGAAAACGCCAGAACACAGACCGCGAGCGTTGATCGGAGCGGGGATTGCGTCATTCATCGTTCCCAGTTCGTCGGGAGATCGGAAATGCGATTGAGCATCCAACCGGCCTCATAGGGGGACGGCAGCAGCGCGGGATCGCTGACCGCAGAGCCCATCAGCCGCCCAAACGGATCGGTCATGCCGCCAATCGGATTCCACGCTGCAGCGGCGCCGCCCGGCATGCCGAGTGCGAGCCAACCGTTCCAAGGAAAGTCCTTGAGCTTCACGGTGCGAATGAACATCGGCGAATTGAGACCGTCGATCGAATCGTAGCCGATGTTTTCGATGCCCGCGGAGAACTCGACATTGACGTATTCGCGCTTGACGGTGTAACCGGCCACGATTTTTCGACAGCTGCCGGTGAGCGCCGCCACGAGATCGCGCTCCAGATTGATGCGCTCGACGAGCCCGCTGAAGTCGTATGTCTCGAGGCGGTGCAGATCGGATTCGACGCGTTTTTTCTGATCGTCGCCGCTCACCGCATCGGCCAGAAGGCGGTCGGCATGGAACCAGCCGGTTCGCACCCAGGGCGGCGCGAGCCAACCGTTCACCGCCAGCAACGCCGACGCCACGATGCCCGCCGCGTCGACCTCGGTTATCTCCGCGTCCCATTCAGAATCGTCCGCAGACCAGGTCGGATGGCGCTGCGCCAAAACGCCGCTGCCTCTGATCTTGAGATCAGCAAGTAGGGCCGCGTCGCCGTCCGCGAAACGCGCCCTGGCGGCGACTGCGAGGTCGGCGTGATGAAGGTAATCGCCGTGGAACGGCGTGACGGGATAAGGATGCGGGACGAGATCGTGATCGCCGGCAAGCGCGCGAACCACGGCTTTGCTTACGCCGCAGGCCGAAACGTCGTCCTTGGCGTATGCCGAGTCCGGATTGACACGCACGACAACGAACGAGCCGAGGGATTCGATAGTGCCGATCTCGGCCGGCGGAGTGGCGGGAAAGCTCAGCTCGCGGCCGACGTAAGCCTGAATCTTGCCTTGCCGCAATTGATCCGCGGCTTGCTCTGGAGCGACCGCCCGGATGTCGATCTCATGCGGATAGAACGACGGATAGATCGGCAACTCGTGCCCGCTGCGCGCCACGCCGGCAATGGCGAGGGCGCCGAGGACGATAGCGATTACACCCACACGCGTCATATCATGTCCGGCAGTCGCGATCGGCGAAGGCTCGCTGCGCGTGGTGAGGCACGCTCACCCGCGCAGCGTGCGCATGACCTGTTCGCTGCCCAACGCCTCATTGGGCTTGCCCTGAAATACGATTTCGCCGCGATCGATCACATAGAGTCGGTCGGCAATTGCCGCCGCGCTGGTCAGACTGGAGTCCGCGAGCAAGAGCGAAATTCCCAGACTCTTGATCATCATGACGGCGTCGCGAAACCGCCGCACGACTGCCGGAGCAAGGCCCTCGAACGCTTCGTCGAGAATCATCAGCGAGGGCGCAAGCGCCATGGCGCGCGCGATTGAGACCATCTTTTTCTGGCCGCCGCTGAGATTGAGCCCGGGCCGGCTCAGGAACTTGCCGACCTCGGGGAACACCGCAAGCGCCTGCTTTTCGGGATCGATGCCGCCGGCGGCCCCACGCGCGGTCTTGTTGGCCAGCCAATGGCTGATCATCAAGTTCTCCGCGACCGTGAGTTCCGGAAAGATGCCGGAATTCTCGGGCGCATAGCCGATGCCGCATTTTGCGCGCCGGTGCGGCGGCAGGCGGGTGATGTCCTGGCCGCGAAACCGAATGCGACCGGAGCGCACCGGCAACAGCCCGGTGATGCTCTCGATGATGGTCGTGCGCCCGGCGCCGTTGCGGCCGACGAGCGATACCACTTCGTTTTCTTCAACGGTGAGCGACACGCCATGCAGGATATGGGCGGGACCGCGAAAGGTATTGATGGCATCGACCTCGAGCAGCACGTGCCTATCCTTCGTCGCTCAAGCGGTTAGGGGAGCCCCAAGCAGAATATTCGCGACCTCAGTGTTGGCCTTGATTTCCTCTGGCGTCCCATCGGCAAGAAATCGGCCCTCGTGCATCATGACGATGCGATCCGAATAGCGGAACACCACGTCCATGTCGTGCTCGATGACAACCGCGGTTACGGTCCCAGCACGCACCACCGAGGATACCGTGTCCATGATTTGCGTCTTCTCACGGGTGCTCACGCCGCTGGTCGGCTCGTCGAGAAAGAGAAGCTTGGGGCGCAGCGCATAGGCGACGGCAACGTCGAGCAGCTTGCGCTCCCCTTGCGCCAATCCACCCGCGGGAACCGCGCTCTTGCTAGTAAGCCCGAATTGCCCGAGCACGTCGAAGGACTCGTCGCGCACATCCTGGTCGTGGTCCGCGAGTGCCGCAATCTTCACGGTCTTGCCCTCGCGCGCGAAGATCGACAGCGCGACATTGTCGAAAACCGAGAGGCCGTCGAACAGGTTGACGATCTGGAAGCTGCGGGCGATGCCGGCCTTGATCCGGTCGGTCACCGACATGAAGGTGATGTCACGGTCCTCGAACAGGATTTGTCCCGAATCCGGCTGCAGGTGGGCGCTGATCAGGTTGACGAGCGTGGTCTTGCCGGCGCCGTTCGAGCCGACAAGCGAGAGGAACTCGCCCTTGCTGACGATGAAATCGAGCCCGTCGCAGGCCTTGGTCTCGCCGAACTGCTTTCGCAGATTGACGGTCTTGAGCAGGATCACGACTTCTCCCTCGCCTTGAACCTGGTCGCGAGACTCGTCAGCGCGCCGACGATGCCGGTCGGCAGCACCAGGACCAGCAGCACGAGAACGACGCCGAGGAGCAGCTGCCAGTATTCCGTCGTCGCCACCGCGTAGGTCTTCAGATACGTGAAGACGATGCCGCCGAGGATCGGGCCGGTGAAGTTGCGAAACCCGCCGAGCAGCGCGGTAAAGACGATCTCGCCGGAAAACGTCCAGTACAGCACGTCGGGCGTGGCGAGGCCGTTGAGCGGCGCCCACAGGATACCGGCGAGCCCGGTGAAGGTGCCGGAGATCAGGAACGCGATCCAGCGGAACCGGCGGATCCGCAAACCCAGGAACCGGGCGCGCACCTCGTTGTCGCGGATCGCTTGCAGCGCCTTGCCGAACGGGGAATGGACGATGACCCACATCACCACGACGCAGATCGCGAACACCGCGAGCACGTAATAATAATAGACGTTGATGAACCGCACGAATGCGCCCGGCCCGGTGAAGTCGACCAGGCCTCCCAGCAGCGTCGGACGCGGGATGCGCAAGCCGTCGCTGCCGCCGGTGACCCAAAAGAACTTGAATGCCAAGCTCCACAGGACCTGCGAGAGCGCCAGCGTAAGGATGCCGAAGAAGATGCGGGTGTGCCGCACGCAGATGTAGCCGAACAGCGCGGATAGGATGGCGGTGACGGGAAGTCCGATCAGGATGTAGCCCTCCATCGAGTGGAGGCCGAAATCCTCGGCGAGAAACGCGACGATATAGGCGCCCATGCCGAAATAGGCCGAATGCCCGAACGAGAGGAGCCCGGTGTAGCCGAGCAGGAGATTGAAGCCGAGCGCGGCGATGGCGGCGATCAGGCCGTAGGTGAGCAGCTGGGTCTGATAGGTGCCGGCGAAGAGCGGCACCAGGGCGAACCCGAGCAGGATCACGAGCGCGGCGCCAGCGAGTGGCAGCGCGGAGCGGTGCGAGACGGCAGGCTCCGCCTTCATCACGCCTCTCCGAACAGGCCGGTCGGCTTGACCAGCAGCACCACGGCGGCGATCAGATAGAGGATTGCAAGCTCGAGCTCGGGGAAGAACTGGATGCCGGCGGTGCGCACCAAGCTGACGATCAGCGCCCCGACCAGCGCTCCTTGCAGGCTGCCGAGCCCGCCGATGACCACGACGACGAACGCGAGAATGAGGGCGTCGATGCCCATGCCCAGCACCGCGGCCTGGGTCGGCACGACGATGGCGCCGCCGAGCCCGGCCATGAAGCAGCCGATGGCGAAGGCGGAGACGTAGACCAGGCTGACGTTGATCCCGAGCGCCGCCGCCATGCGCCGGTCCTGCGACGTCGCGCGCAGCATGACGCCGAAGCGGGTGCGATAGATCACCAGCCACAACGCCAGCGCGGCGGCGGCGCCGACCGCGATCACCACGAAATTGTAGCCGGGATAGACGAGGCCGCCGACGCGCACGCTCGGCAGCGCGTCCATCAGCGTGTCGGCGGAGAGCGGTGTTCCCCCCCAGATCAGGCGAACGACGTCCTCGAGGATGAGCAAAAGGCCGAAGGTGACGAGGAGCTGATATTCCTCGGCGCGCCGGTAGAACGGGCGCAGCAGCAGCGGCTCGATCACGAAGCCGATGAGTGCCACCACGACCGCCCCGACCGGGAGCAGCAGGAACAGCCAGCCGAGCGAAACGCCGAGCGCGAGCGCCCGGCCCACCAGCCAGGCGGTGACAAATGCGCCGATGGCGTAGAGGGTGCCATGCGCCATGTTGACGATGCGCATGACGCCGAAGATGAGGCTCAGGCCCGCAGAAATGAGGAAAAGAACCGAGGCATACAGCAGCGAGTTCAGGATCTGAATCGTCAGGATCGTCAACGACAGTCCCCTCTCAACGCCCGCGCCTCGGGCCACGGACCCCGACAGCTTCTCCCGCAAGGGGGAGAGGGTACGGAGCAAGTCGCACGACCGAAGTCCTTAACACTGAACGATGATCGCGGGCCTAGCAACTGCAAGTCAATAAACCAATCGCGCCCGCACAGGGCGGGCGCGACGGCAGAAGATCAGGTCAGCCGGCCTTAGCTGGAGGCCTTCGGCCAGGTGGTCTTGATCCAGTTGGCGGCCGCGGTCGACTCGTTGTGGCCGTTGCCCGGCTTCGGCCAGTTCGCGGGCGCCGTGATGTTGCGGATCGGGATGGTGATGATGCGATCGGGATCCCAGACCGAGAATTGATATTGCGGCAGGTTCTTGCTGAAGCCGGTCACCGCGTCCTTGTAGCCCTGGTGGTTGTCGCCGCGGATGTAGAGATAGCCGGAGGGCGTATCCATTCCGAGGTTCTCGAGCTGGGAGATGATCACCTCGTCGTCGGGCCAGCCGCCGACCAACTTGTTGGCGCGCTCGATCGCGGACTTGAGCAGGTAGAGCGCGGAATAAGCGCCTTCCGACTGGAAGTTCGGATATTCCTTCCACCGCGCATAGTAGCGCTCCACGAACGCCTTGTTCTCCGGCCAGCGGTCCCCGGACGGATAGGTGAAGTGATAGTTGGCGTGCACGCCTGCGAGCACGCCCTCCGGGTGGTCCTTGCCGATCGCGTGCGGCGCGACGCCCAGCGCCAGCGTGGTCGCGACTTTCATCTTGTCGAACAAGCCATAACGCAGCATCTGCTTGTACATCGCCACGTAGTCGCCGCCCCAGACCGAGGTGAACAGGAGATCGGGCTGCGCGGAGAGCGTCTTGGTGATGTGGGCAGTGAAGTCGGTGGTGCCGAGCTTGGGCCAGCTCTCCGCCACGGTTTGGGTGCCCGGCAGCAGCCGCTCGATCGCCAGCGTGAAGTGCTCGGCGGCGTTGCGGCCGTAGCTGTAGTCGGGATGGATGTGGGCGATCTTGCGGATCTGCGGCCAGGCTTGGGCGGCGCCGATCGCCGCGGTAATCCCGTCCGCCGACTGGATGTTGGTGATGCGGAACACGTATTTCGGATTCGGGTCGGCCTTGTCGAACAGGAAGTCGGTGCAGCCGTCGGTGAAGATCGTGAGCACGCCGAGCTCCTCGGCGACCGGGCCGAGCGCCGGGCTGTTGCCGCTCGAGATCACGCCGGTGAAGAGGTCGATCTTGCCTTCGAGCTTCATCCGCCGCAGCTCTTTGACGTTGGCGTCGGTTCCGGCGGCTTCGTCGGCGGTGATGGTCTCGATCTTGCGCTTGCCGAGCAATCCGCCTTTGGCGTTGATCTCCTCGGCGGCGAGCTGATGACCCTTCAACGACGGCTCGCCCAACACCGCGGCGGCGCTGGTGAGGAAGGTCATGTGCCCGGTTCGGTAGGGCGTATCCGGAATCTTGCCCTTGGGCGGTTCGGGGGCAGCCTTGACCAATTGCGGTCCGGCAACCAGGCTGGCGCCGGCAAGACCGGCTCCACCAACGGTTACGCCGAGCGCGTTGAGAAACTGTCGGCGATCGACTGGGCTGGGTTTGTCCATTGGGTTCTCCCTAAAAGCGACGCTGATTGCGGCGGATTGCGAGCGCTTCGCTCGGTCCATTATCGCCGAAAACTATCACGTTCGTTTGCCCGGCGCGACATGTTCGAGCGCCATGGCGCAGCCCGTTGCTGCGGCGCGTTGTCGTCCCAATGGCGCAAGTCATCTTGGGCAACTGCCGAGAATGGGCGGCAAGATCCGCTCGAATGGTCCGGTTCCGAACGTTCCATCCCGGCAGTACGGGGGCGGAAAAATCATTCCAGCTGGCAAAGGACTTTCGCAGCGGATTTGCCCTGATGCGTGTCGCCCTGCCTAAAGTTTGAGCATCCGCCTGTTTCGGCGGCAGAGGGCCGCAAGCTCCCGCTCGGGAACGCAGAAAACCACCGGGATCGTCTTGTTTACGCGGCGGTTTACGCCGCTCGGCGGCTTGGCACGGCGCTTGCGATTCTGCGGGTGCGAACGGCCCCCCAGCCGCTCGTTGGCCGTCAAACAGAAGGACATCGCGATGCATACACCCCTCGGCGCGGTCGCCCAGCGACCGCTCGCCCGCCACCTGCTTGCCGCCACGGCGGGACTGGCGCTCGGCCTTGCCGCGGCAATTCCCGCCCGGGCGCAAGACACGATCAAAGTCGGCGTCCTGCATTCGCTCTCCGGCACCATGGCGATCAGCGAGACCACGCTCAAAGACGTGGTGCTCATGCTGATCGACGAGCAGAACAAGAAGGGCGGCGTGCTCGGCAAGAAGCTCGAAGCTGTCGTGGTCGACCCGGCCTCGAACTGGCCGCTGTTCGCGGAGAAGGCGCGCGAGCTCATCACCAAGGACAAGGTCGCCGTCGTATTCGGCTGCTGGACCTCGGTGTCGCGCAAGTCGGTGTTGCCGGTGTTCAAGGAGCTCAACAGCATCCTGTTCTATCCCGTGCAATACGAAGGCGAGGAGAGCGAGCGTAACGTGTTCTACACCGGCGCTGCGCCCAATCAGCAGGCGATCCCGGCGGTCGATTATCTCGCCAAGGAAGAGAAGGTCCAGCGCTGGGTGCTCGAGGGTACCGACTACGTCTATCCGCGCACGACCAACAAGATTCTCGAAGCGTATCTGAAATCGAAGGGGGTCGCTGACGCCGATATCTCAATCAACTATACGCCGTTCGGCCACGCCGACTGGCAGACCCGCGTTGCCGCGATCAAACAGTTCGGTTCCGCCGGCAAGAAAACCGCGGTGGTTTCTACGATCAACGGCGACGCCAACGTTCCCTTCTACAAGGAGCTCGGCAATCAAGGCATCAAGGCCAAGGACATTCCCTCGGTCGCGTTCTCGGTCGGCGAGGAGGAATTGGCGGGCATCGACACCAAGCCGCTGATCGGCCATCTCGCCGCCTGGAACTACTTCGAGTCGATCAACACGCCGATCAACAAGGAATTCATCGCCAAGTGGCACGCGTTCACCAAGAATCCCAAGCGCGTGACCAATGACCCGATGGAAGCCCACGTCATCGGCTTTGCCATGTGGGTCGAGGCCGTGAAGAAAGCCGGCACTACCAATCCGGACAAGGTCATCGACGCCCTGCCTGGGATCAAGGCGCCCAACCTGTCCGGCGGTACATCGGAAATGCTGCCCAACCACCACATCACCAAGCCGGTGTTCATCGGCGAGGTGCGCGGCGACGGTCAGTTCGACGTCGTGTGGAAAACCCCCGGCCTCGTCCCGGGCGACGCCTGGTCGAAGCAGCTTCCGGGTTCCAAGGACCTGATCGGCGACTGGGTCAGTCTCAAGTGCGGCAATTATAATACTGTGACCAAAAAGTGCGGCGCCTGACGCGCGCAAGCCTGGTCTGATATCCTCGCAGGCGGCGGCATATGCCGCCGCCTGTTTAATGCCAGGATAACGGGATGGCTGCCTTGTACGGCCGCGTCATTGCGCTCGTATTCGCCATCGGCTTGCTCCTCGCTGGCGGGTTCGGCGCCAAGGCTGAAACTTACGACGAGGCCCTGACCAAATTCACCGCGGATTCGTTCGCCGACACCGATGAAGCGATCGGCGGGGTCGCGCGCAGCGGCAATCCGCTAGCGGTCCAGGTCATCGAGGCATTGCAAGACGGCCGCCTGCTGTTCAGCGCGGCGGAGAAAAAGGTCTACGTCCGCGACGAGGCGGGCACCCTGCTTGACGCGGTGAACGGCAGGCCCATTGCCGGCAGTGAACCATCCGATCTCCAACCCGTTCGCATCAACAATCGCCTGCGCCGCTCGATCGATGCCGCGCTCGGCGGCCTTACCTTGCTCGCTCCCGATCCGGCGCGGCGGCTGGAGGCGGCGAACGCCGTGTTCAAGTCCAAGGACGCCAACGCGCTGCCGACGCTCGATGCTGCGATCGCCAAGGAAACCGATCCCGCGGTGAAGACGGCGTTCGTCGAGGCACGCGCGGCCGTCGTTCTGTTCATGCCGAACGCGGACGAGGCCGACAAGCTCGATGCGGTCGCCGTGATCCGCGAGCGGGGCAATCAGGAGGCTGTCGCGGTTCTTTCCAGCCTGCCGGCAGATACGCCGGCTACGGTCTCGCGTGCCGCGCGCGACGCTGTCACGTCGATTCAGAACCAGCTCGCGATCTGGGGTGCCGTGCAGGACGCCTGGTACGGGCTTTCGCTGGGCTCGGTGCTGCTGCTGGCGGCGATCGGGCTCGCCATTACGTTCGGCGTGATGGGCGTCATTAACATGGCGCACGGCGAGATGGTCATGCTCGGCGCCTATACGACCTATGTCGTTCAGGAGGTGATCCGCGCGAAGAACCCGGCGCTGTTCGGGTATTCACTCGCCATCGCGCTTCCGCTCGCGTTCGTGGTCGCAGGATTCGTCGGCATTCTGATCGAACAGGGTGTCATCCGGTTTCTGTATGGCCGGCCCCTGGAAACGCTGCTGGCGACGTGGGGTCTCTCGCTGATCCTGCAGCAGGCTGTGCGGACGGCATTCGGTCCGACCAACAAGGATGTCGGCACTCCCTCCTGGATGAGCGGAGCCTTCAACGTTGGACAGATTACCATCACCTACAATCGATTATGGATCATCGTGTTCACGCTGGTCGTGTTTGTCGGGTTGCTGGCGCTGTTGCGCTTCACGCGTTTCGGCCTTGAAATGCGGGCGGTGACGCAGAACCGGGCGATGGCCGCGTCCATGGGCATCCGTACCAGCCGCATCGACGCGCTCACATTCGGGCTCGGTTCCGGCATCGCCGGGCTTGCCGGCGTTGCCTTGTCGCAGATCGACAATGTCAGCCCCAATCTCGGGCAGGGCTACATCATCGATTCGTTCATGGTCGTGGTGTTCGGCGGCGTCGGCAATCTTTGGGGTACGCTGGTCGGTGCGTTCACGCTCGGCATCGCCAACAAGTTTTTGGAGCCTTACGCCGGGGCGGTGCTCGGCAAGATCGCGATTCTCGTTCTGATCATCCTGTTCATCCAGAAGCGTCCGCGCGGGCTGTTCGCCCTGCGCGGGCGGGCGGCCGAGGCATGATCACGAGTATGATTTTCCGCGCGCTCGACCGCGGCGCGATTGCGTTTCTCGCCACGCTGGCCGCCGTCGCGGTGCTCGTACCGGTGCTCAACCTCGTGCTTCCGCCCTCGTCGCCGTTTTATCTCTCGTCCTATTTCGTGGCGCTGTTCGGCAAGTATCTCTGTTACGCGATCCTTGCGCTCGCGATCGATCTGATCTGGGGCTACTGCGGCATCCTCTCGCTCGGGCACGGCGCGTTCTTTGCGCTCGGCGGCTACGCTATGGGGATGTACCTGATGCGCCAGATCGGAACGCGCGGCGTCTATGCCCACCCGATCCTCCCCGACTTCATGGTGTTCCTCAACTGGCCGGAACTCCCGGTCTATTGGTACGGCTTCCAGCATTTTGCCTATGCCGCCTTCATGGTGGTGTTCGTGCCGGGCCTGCTCGCCTTCGTGTTCGGCTGGTTCGCATTCCGCAGCCGCGTCACCGGCGTGTACCTCTCGATTATCACCCAGGCGCTGACTTTCGCGCTGATGCTCGGTTTTTTCCGCAACAATTTCGGGTTTGGCGGCAACAATGGTCTCACCGACTTCAAGGACATTCTTGGCTTCAACGTGCAGGCGCCGGCAACCCGCGCGGCGCTGTTCGTGATTTCCGCGCTCGCGCTGATGCTCGGCTTCGTCATCTGCCGCGTCGTGGTGAGCTCCAAATTCGGCAAGGTGCTGGTCGCCATCCGCGACGCCGAGGCGCGCACGCGCTTTCTCGGCTACCGGGTCGAGGCCTACAAGCTGTTGGTCTTCACGTTGTCTGCATGCATGGCGGGCGTGGCCGGCGCGCTCTACGTGCCGCAGGTCGGGATAATCAACCCGAGCGAGTTCTCGCCGGCCAATTCCATCGAGGCGGTGATCTGGGTTGCGGTCGGCGGACGCGGCACGTTGACCGGAGCCGTGCTGGGCGCCGTGCTGGTCAACTATGGCAAGACCTATTTCACGAGCGGCTTCCTGGCGCCCTATTGGCTATTCGTCCTCGGTGGCCTGTTCGTCGCGGTGACGCTGCTGCTGCCGCGCGGGATTGTCGGAACGATCCGTCATTGGTGGCACGAGGCGCGCGCGCGGCGCGAGCTCAATGGCGCCGACGGAAGTCGAATGCCGCAAGCGGCGCCGCGGCCGGCGGAGTGAACGATGGATCCCCGCACCACCACGGCGCTGCTTTATCTCGACGGCGTCACCGTCTCGTTCGATGGGTTCCGCGCGCTCGACAATCTTTCCTTCACTATCGAGCCCGGCGAAATGCGCGCCGTGATCGGCCCCAACGGCGCCGGCAAGACCACGATGATGGACGTGGTCACGGGCAAGACCCGACCCGATGCCGGTGACGTATACTTCGACGGCACGTACGATCTCTCGCGTCTCGACGAGACCGAAATCGCGCTGCTCGGCATCGGCCGCAAGTTTCAGAAGCCGACCGTGTTCGACATGCACACGGTCGAAGACAATATTGCGCTCGCGCTCAAAGGCGACCGGCGCGCGCGCAAGACACTGTTCTGGCAGGAAACGAACGAAGAGCTGCGGCGCATCGACGAGATTCTCGAGACCATTCGGCTCTCGCCGCTGCGCCGGCGCGTGGCCGGCTTGCTCTCGCATGGTCAGAAACAGTGGCTCGAGATCGGCATGTTGTTGGCGCAAGACCCGAAGCTCCTCCTCGTCGACGAGCCGGCCGCCGGCATGACCGACGCCGAAACGCGGCAAACCGTCGAGCTGCTCAAGGATATCAATCGCCACCGCACCATGGTCGTGGTCGAGCACGACATGGCGTTCGTGCGCGAGCTCGGCGTCAAGGTCACCTGCCTGCACGAAGGTTCGGTTCTGGCGGAAGGCACTATCGATCAGGTCTCTCAGAACGAGCGCGTGATCGAGGTCTATCTGGGGCGCTAGCGATATGCTGCAGGTCGATGCGATCGATCTCCACTACGGCGCGGCGCAGGCGCTGCGCGGCGTCTCGCTTACCGCCGAGCCGGGCAAGGTGACCTGCGTTCTCGGCAGGAACGGCGTCGGCAAGACCACGCTGCTCGATGCCTTGGCCGGACAGCAACCCGTAAGCCGCGGCGCGATCATGCTTGACGGTACCGACATTACCCGGCTCAAGCCCGACGAGCGCGCCCGGCGCGGCGTCGCTTATGTGCCGCAGGGACGTGAAATCTTTCCGCTGCTCACCGTCGAGGAAAACCTCAAGACCGGGTTTGCGCCGGTCAAGCGCGAGGACCGGTTCATCCCTGACGACGTATTCTCGCTGTTTCCCGTGCTCAGCGACATGCTCGGCCGGCGCGGCGGGGATCTTTCCGGAGGCCAACAGCAGCAGCTCGCGATCGGCCGCGCGCTGGTGATGCGGCCGCGGCTGTTGCTGCTCGACGAACCAACCGAAGGCATTCAGCCCTCGATCATCAAGGACATCGGCCGCGCCATCGGCTATCTGCGCAATCTCGGGCAGATCGCGGTGGTCATGGTCGAACAATATCTCGACTTCGCGCGCGAGCTGGGCGACTTTTTCGCGGTCATGGACCGCGGCGCGATCGTGTATTCCTGCACTCGCGACACCATGGACGAGGCGGCCCTCAAGCGCGCAATGGCGATTTGAGCGTGCGAAACGCGCTATCCGAGAGGACCAAAATATTTGCGGCGAACCGCGCGCTGGCACACATCGCGCTCGCGGTTGCGGCGAACGGCGCCGTCACGCGCCGTGCGCGGGTGCGCGAGGAGGGCTCGCTGCGCGTGCGCTGTCCGGGATCGGGCTGCGGCGAACTCGAGGCGGTGATCGTCAACACTGCGGGCGGCGTGGCCGGAGGCGACTGTTTCAATCTCGACGTGATGGTGGCGCCCGGCGCGCGGCTCGTCGTCACGACCGCTGCGGCGGAGAAGGTCTATCGTGCGCTCGATGCAGCGGCAGAGATCGAGTTGAAGTTGAGCGTCGGAGCTGGCGGGTCGCTTGCCTGGCTGCCGCAGGAGACGATCCTGTTTGACCGCGCGCGTCTCAGGCGTTCCATCGAGATCGAGCTTGACGGCGATGCGCAGCTGGTGCTGGCCGAAGCGGTCGTATTCGGCCGCTCCGGAATGGGCGAGCTGGTCGAGAACGGCGATCTGATCGATCGCTGGCGCGTGCGCCGCTGCGGGCATCTCATTCTTGCCGAAACGCTGCAGCTCGACGGCGCGGTCGCGGCGAAGCTCAAGCAAGCCGCGGTTGCAAACGGCGCTATCGCGATCGCCACTGTTCTGGTCGTGCCGGGCAACGACGATACCGCCGCGCGCCTGCGCAGCCTGAATGGCTTATTTCATGGTGAGGTCGGCATCTCGGCCTGGAATGGCATCGTGGTGGCCCGTTTGTGCGCACCATCCGGCGCTGCGCTTCGCCACGATCTCGCGGCACTCCTCGGCGCGGCGCGCGGCGCACCTCTGCCGCGACTTTGGGTGAATTGAGGCAAACGCGAATGCATCTCACTCCGCGGGAAAAGGATAAGTTGCTCATCTCGATGGCCGCCATGGTGGCGCGCCGGCGGCTTGAGCGCGGCGTCAAGCTCAATCATCCCGAGGCGGTGGCGCTGATCACCGATTTCATCGTCGAGGGCGCGCGCGACGGCAAGTCGGTCGCCGAGCTGATGGCTGCGGGAGCGCACGTGCTTGCCCGCGCGCAGGTGATGGACGGAATCGCGGAGATGATCCGTGAGATTCAGGTCGAGGCGACCTTCCCGGATGGCACTAAGCTGGTGACGGTGCACGAGCCGATACGCTGAAGGTTGAGGAGGAATCCATGATTCCGGGCGAAGTATTCGTGAAAGACGGTGAGATCGACCTCAATCCCGGGCGCAAGACGGTGCTGCTCACGGTCACCAACAGCGGCGATCGGCCGATCCAAGTCGGCTCGCACTACCACTTCTTCGAGACCAATCCGGCGCTGAAGTTCGATCGCAAAAAGGCGCGCGGCATGCGCCTCGACATCGCCGCCGGCACCGCGGTGCGGTTCGAGCCTGGGCAAACCCGTGACGTGACGTTGGTCCCGTTTGCCGGCAAACGGACGGTCTACGGATTCCGCCAAGAGATCATGGGAAAGCTTTAAAGCCGATGCGCCGTGACCGCAATCGCCAAAATAGCAGCGGGCAGGCCGAAGCCTGCCCGCCGAGCCCAAAGGTCCGCCCGACGACAAGGAGCCTTCATGAATTCAGCTTCGCTCTGATCGTTCGCACGACCCACGAAACCGAGTGTCTCGAGGCAGCTTCTTGTCACCTAAGTGAAACGCTACGAGCCGATGACGATGGTATTCCAACTCCCCTGAAAAGCAATCGCCACGCGCTGGCAAGGACTGTGGAAAGCGGGAATTACTATGGCAGCCAAAATCCCACGCTCCGTCTATGCCGACATGTTCGGCCCCACCACCGGCGATCGCGTGCGGCTCGCCGACACCGACATCATTATCGAGGTCGAGCGGGATTTCTGCAGCTACGGCGAGGAGGTGAAGTTCGGTGGCGGAAAGGTGATCCGCGACGGCATGGGACAAAGCCAGGCGAGCAACAAGCAGGGGGCGGTCGATACCGTCATCACCAACGCGCTGATTCTCGATCACTGGGGTATCGTCAAAGCTGACATCGGTCTCAAAGGCGACCGCATCGCCGCGATCGGCAAGGCCGGCAATCCCGACATTCAGCCCAACGTAACCATCGTGATCGGGCCCGGCACCGAGGTCATCGCCGGCGAAGGCAAAATCCTCACCGCGGGCGGCTTCGATACTCACATCCATTACATCTGTCCGCAGCAGGTCGAGGAAGCGCTGATGGCAGGCATCACCTCGATGCTCGGCGGGGGTACTGGGCCGGCCCATGGCACCTTCGCAACCACCTGCACGCCGGGGCCGTGGCACATCGGCCGCATGATTCAGGCCGCCGACGGGCTGCCGATGAATCTGGGTTTCGCCGGCAAGGGCAACGCGTCACGACCCGCGGCGCTCGAGGAGATGGTCAAAGGCGGCGCGTGCTCGCTCAAGCTGCATGAGGATTGGGGCACCACGCCCGCGGCGATCGACTGCTGCCTCTCGGTCGCCGACGATCACGACGTGCAGGTGATGATCCATACCGACACGCTCAACGAGTCCGGGTTCGTTGAAGACACCATCCGCGCGTTCCAAGGCCGCACAATCCATGCCTTTCACACCGAGGGTGCCGGCGGCGGCCATGCGCCCGACATCATCAAGGTCGCGGGCCTGCGTAACGTGCTGCCGTCATCCACCAATCCGACGCGCCCGTTTACGAAGAATACCATCGACGAGCATCTCGATATGCTGATGGTGTGCCATCACCTCGATCCTTCGATCGCCGAAGATCTGGCGTTTGCCGAGAGCCGTATCCGCAAGGAAACGATCGCCGCCGAAGACATCCTGCACGACATCGGTGCGCTATCGATGATGTCGTCGGACAGCCAGGCCATGGGCCGCATCGGCGAGGTGATCATTCGCACCTGGCAGACCGCGGACAAGATGAAAAAGCAGCGCGGCCGGCTCAAGGAAGAAAAGGGCGACAACGACAACGTGCGCGCCAAGCGCTACGTCGCCAAATACACGATCAACCCGGCGATCACGCATGGGGTGTCGCGGCACATCGGCTCGGTAGAAAAGGGCAAGCTCGCCGATCTTGTGCTGTGGTCGCCCGCCTTTTTCGGCGTGAAGCCAGACTGCATCATCAAGGGCGGCACGATCGTCGCCGCGCCGATGGGCGATCCCAACGCGTCGATCCCGACGCCGCAGCCCGTGCATTACCGGCCGATGTTCGGCGCCTTCGGCAGGGCCATGACAGCGTCGTCGGTCGTGTTCGTGTCGAAGGCCGCGCTCCGGGGCGGCTTGGGCGGGCGGCTCGGAGTCGAGAAACAATTCGTGGCAGTCGAAAATACCCGCGGCGGCATTTCGAAGAAGAGCATGGTGCACAACGGCGCGACGCCCAAGATCGAGGTCGATCCTGAGACCTATGAGGTAACCGCCGACGGCGAGTTGCTCACCTGCGCGCCGGCCGAGGTGCTGCCGATGGCGCAGCGCTACTTCTTGTTCTGACGGTCCGCCGATGCAGCGCGCGCGCAACGTCAAGAGTGCGGGCAGCTGGAACGCGGCCACTGCCATCGACCGCGTGGTCCTCGATGCGGACGATCGCCATCGCCGAAGGGTGGCGCTGACGGGAGAGCACGGCACAGCCTTCCTGCTCGATCTGCCGCACGCCACCGCATTGCGCGACGGCGATGGCCTGGTCCTCGAGGATGGCACGATCGTGCGCGTCGCCGGCAAGCCCGAGCAGTTGATCGAGATTATGGCAGCAAGCCCGGATGAGTTGGCGCGTCTCGCCTGGCATATCGGCAACCGCCACACCGACATTGAGATCGTCGGCGAGCGGCTGCGCATCCGGCGCGATCATGTGCTGGAAGACATGTTGCGCCAGCTCGGCGCGCGATTGAACCCGATCGAGGCGCCGTTCGATCCGGAGCCTGGCGCCTATGGGCAGCATCACCCACATGATCATGAACGATCCTGAACGGACGCGCCGCCATTCTCCTGCGCGCCTCAGGAAACGGCGCGCAGCGCCACAAGCTCCGCTTGTCCCCGCGAAAGCGGGGACCCAGATTGCGAAATCGAAGCAAAGGGCTCTGGATTCCCGCTTGCGCGGGAATGAGCGTGAGAGATGTAGCGAAGCCGGCTCTATCGATCTCCTTGATGCGAGCGCGCTGTATCGTCTGATGGCCTGGCTGTCGCCGGCTTACCCGATCGGCGCCTTCTCGTACTCGAGCGGCATCGAATGGGCAGTGGAGGCCGGCGATATCAGCAATGAGGAAACGCTCCGCGCGTGGCTTGAAGCGGTGATCGGGATAGGTGCCGGATTCTGCGACGCGGTTTTCCTGATTCACGCCTACCGCGCGAGCGCCAAGCGTAACGACACTGCGCTGCGCGCGATCGCAGAACTCGCGGCCGCCTTCGCGCCGTCCAAGGAACGATATTTGGAAACGACCGCGCAGGGCCGCGCATTCATCGACACAACGCGCGCGGCTTGGCCGACGCCTGCACTCGACCGGCTGCTTGCGATTTGGGATGCTGCAATTGTTTTGCCGGTTGCGGTCGGCGTGGCCAGCGCCGGTCACAAGGTGCCGCTCGGACCGTTGGTCAATGGGTATCTCCAGGCCATCGCCGCGAATCTGATTTCTGCCGGCATGCGCCTCATCCCGCTCGGCCAGACCGAGGGGCAACGGTTGGTGGCTGCCCTCGAGCCGGTCGTCGCGGCGACGGCAAAGAGGGCGCTGGACAGCGCGCTCGACGATGTCGGCGGCGCTGCTTTCCGCGCCGATCTCGCCAGCATGCGCCACGAGACGCAATACACGCGGCTGTTCCGCTCATGATCCGCAACCCTCACGGGCCGCTGCGCGTCGGCATCGGCGGTCCGGTCGGCTCCGGCAAGACCGCGCTCATGGACGCGCTGTGTAAAAAGCTGCGCGATCATTACGAGATCGCGGCGATCACCAACGACATCTATACCAAATGGGACGCCGAATACCTGGTGCGCTCGGGCGCATTGGCCGCGGAACGCATCGCCGGCGTGGAGACCGGCGGCTGCCCGCATACCGCGATCCGCGAGGACGCCTCGATCAATCTCGCCGCGGTCGCCGAGATGCGCAGAAAATTTCCCGCCCTCGATCTGGTTTTGATCGAGTCGGGCGGCGACAACTTGGCGGCGACGTTTTCCCCCGAGCTTGCCGACCTCACGATCTACGTCATCGACGTGGCGGCCGGCGACAAGATTCCGTCAAAGGGCGGACCGGGCATTACCCGCTCGGACCTGCTGGTGATCAACAAGGTCGATCTCGCGCCCTATGTTGGCGCCTCCCTCGACGTGATGGAGCGCGATGCCAAGCGAATGCGCGGCGCGCGGCCGTTCGTGTTTAGCAATCTGCGCAGCGGGCAGGGGGTCGACCAGATCGCGCGATTCATCGAAGATAAAGGCGGGCTCGGAGCCGGTGACCGCGAAGCCCGCGGTTAACTCCGACTCGCAACCGGCGCACGGTGCGCTCGCATTATCCTGTCTTCACCAGTCCGGTTTTGGCGTAGAGCGGCTCGTCACTCACTTGCAGCAGGACGGCATCCTGCTCCGCCTCGAGCGCGTGGGCATGCCAAGACGGCGCCACCATCACGTCGCCCACTCCAAGACTTTCGCTCGCGCCGCCCTCGGCCTCGATGCGCGCTTTACCGCTGATGACGGCATAAAGGTGATTGACCGTCGTTTTCGCCATGTCGCGGCGCTTCCCCGCTGGCAGCCGCAAGAGTTGAAGTCCTATCGTCGGCATCAGGCCTTTAGCAATTTCCACCACCTTGGCACCACTGCCCGCGCCCAATGCGTTGCGCGCCGGAATACGGTAACGCGAGGGGCCGTTGTCGGTAATCTTCTCGAAGCCCGAGGGATGCGGTTCGAAGAACATCGCCTCGGAATGCTGGATGAACGGCACGTCGAGAAAGTCGATCCAATAGCTCGCGCCGTCGCTCTCGTTCGCGTGGCCGTGCCAGCACCAGGAGGGCGTGAGCACGACGTCGCCCGGCGCCATGTCCACGCGCGCGCCGTCGACCACGGTATAGGTTCCGGGCTTCGCTTCGATGACGAGACGCAACGCCGCGGCGGTGTGGCGGTGCGAGCGTGCCTTCTCGCCGGCCTTCACCATCTGGTAAGCGGAGACCAGGTTGCGGCTCGTGGCGTAGAAATTGCTGGCGACCGGGTTGACCATGATCAGGTTGCGACGCTCGGCCTGTTCGATGGGAACGAATTCTCCGGCGCGTTCGAGCGCGGTTTTTGCTGCCGCGAAGCGCCAGACCGCGGGCTTAAACTTTGGCTTCGGCGCCTCCCACATCGAAGGCTCAGGGCGCGCCCAGCCCGGCGAGAAGCTCAGCCGGCCTAGCTCGCCGTAATAGGGAGCGAGAACGTCTTGATTCATGAACGCCTCCTTAGCGATTGCCCCGGGCCGCGTGGGCAGTTTCGTGGGCTTCGCCGAGCTCAGCCAGATTAGCCCAGGCGCTCGCGCCGCGCACGACATCGATCAACGCGCGCGCGTCCGCGGGCGGATCGTCGGCGCGCCACGCCACGTGACCGTCGGGACGCACGAGAACGAGCCGGCGCTGATAAAGTTTGCGGATTTCGCGTTCGTCGAGCTGCGCCACCTCAAGCGGAACGCCCGCGCCGGCCGCGGCGATCCGGATCATTTCGCCGCTCGGCGCATCCGGGCCGAGGCGCAGCAATGTGAAGCCGCGGCCGAACAGGTCGAACGTGGAGCGGCCATCCGCCAGCCAGGCATGCGGCGCGCGGGCGCCTGGCCGCGCGGTCTGCGTGTAGGTCGAGGTCTCCAATGGCGGCGCCGGCGTACCGTCGGGCCAGACGATCGGCGACGCGTCGTAGCGATAACCAAGGTGATAGCCGATGCTGAACCATTCGTGCCGCATCGTCTCGGCGAACCATGCGCCGTACTCCTTGCGCGCGGCATCGCCGGCGTCGCCCGGTTCGAATACCGCGGGCGGAGGTCGGCGCTCGCGGCTGGAAAGCATGCGCACAAGGTTCGCGCTCGCTGCCGCGGCGTTGCGCAGCGCGACCGGCCGGCGCTCGACTTCGTAGGAGCGCAGCAACGCGCGCCCGCACCAACCGCGCACCGCTGCCGCAAGCTTCCAGCCCAGATCGACGGCGTCGCCGATACCCGTGTTCATGCCGAAGCCGCCGGTCGGCGACATCAGGTGAGCGGCGTCGCCGGCGATGAAGACGCGATCGGTGCCAAAAGCGTCGGCGACGAGTTCCCGGCGCACCCAGCGCATGACCGAAAGAATTTCATAATCGAAGCCGCGGCCCATGACGCGCCGCAGCGCGTTGTGAATGTCCGCGTCGGAATGTACGACCTGCTCGGCCGAGCCGACGATCGACATGCGAAAGCGGTCAGCACCGTTGATCGCGACGATGGTCAGCCACGTGCCCTCCGGCCCGATGAAAATAAAGCGGTAGGCTTTGCCTTTGTCATGGTGCGCAGAAAAATCGGTGCAGCGGAACATCACGTTCGTGGTGTAGGTCAGCGCCGGATTGCCGCTCATGGTGATGCCGGCGCGCTCGCGCACAAAGCTCGCGCCGCCGTCGGTGCCGACGAGGTAATCGGTAGAAATTTCGCGGAGCTCACCGCTTCGGTCGTCGCGCACGGTTGCGAGTACGCCGTTCGCAGTTTCCGTGAACGAAACGAGCTCGTAGCCATAGCGCAGCTCGACGTGCGGAAACGTGCGTACGAAGCGCTGCAGAATTGGATCGAACATGTCCTGGGGCACGCGCTCGCGCTTCTGCGGACTTTGCGGTGGGCATCTCTCTCGCGCGCGCGGCGGAAAACGCTCGCGCCCGAGCTCAAAGCCGTTGAGCGCGGTCAGGTAGACGCAGTCCTGCGGATAATCACCCGGATAAGGCGCGTCGCGCACCCAGTCGGCAATACCCCAGCGCCGGCAGAACTCCATCGTGCGCGGACCGACGAGGTCCATCTTCGGCTGCTCGATCGCGCCGTCGGTTTTTTCAATCAGGATGCATGGCACGCCGCGCCAGCCGAGATCGCCGGCGAGCGCGAGTCCCACCGGACCCGCGCCCACGATCAGCACCGGCGTGTGCTCGGTCATCTGCTTCGGCGATAAATGAGTTCAGCGCTCGGCGGCATATTTGCGCTCCAGCGCGTCGAACTCGTCCTTGCCTACGAGCCGCTGGCGCTCGGCGAAATCGACCGCCAGTTTTGCTGCCTCGCCCATATGCCCCTTACGCCAGAGTTCCGCCAAAGCCGCCTGCATGCCTTTGACTGCCGCCTGCAGCGCGATGTTGGCATAAATGACGCCGGCATAACCCAGCTCCTTGAGCTTGGCGTTCGGCAATTCCGGGGTGCGTCCGCCCAGCACGATGTTGATGAGCTGCGGCCAATGAAGGCGGCGCGGAATGTCGGCAATCTGCTGCATCGAAGTCGGCGCCTCGACGAAGGTTACGTCGGCCCCCGCGTCGCGATACGCGATCGCGCGCGTGATCGCCGCCTCGTAGCCCTCGACCGCGATCGCATCGGTGCGCGCGATGATCAGAAGATCGGGATCGCGGCGCGCGTCGGCCGCGGCCTTCACCTTGCCGACCATTTCCGCGGCGGGGACGACCTCCTTTCCCGAAAAATGCCCGCAGCGCTTGGGAAATGCCTGGTCTTCGATCTGCAACGCGTCGGCGCCAGCCCGTTCGAGTAGCCGAACCGTGCGCGTCACGTTCACCGCATTGCCGAAACCGGTGTCCGCATCGACTATGAGCGGGCCGGGAAACACCTCGCGGATCGCCGCGACGTGTTCGACGAGTTCGGTGAGCGTCAGCAATCCATTGTCGGGAATGCCGAGATAGGTGTTGGCGATGCCCGCGCCGGTCACATAGGCGGCGGGGAAGCCTTGATCGGCGACGATGCGGGCTGCGAGCGCATTGCTAACCCCGGGCAACAGCAGCGCCGCGCCGGGAGCAAGCATCTGGCGAAACTCACGCCGTGACACCGGACTGGTCATCGATATTCCTTTCCGCTTACGCCGATCGCGGCAAAAGTGACATGCCCATTATAGTCCATACCCGGGCGGCGGCATGTTCATCATGCAAATGCTGAGAGCCGCTCCGCCAGTTGCCATGGCGCGCGCGTGCGAGCGCTGATAGGATGGAAACAATTGAATCCAGCTTTGGCGAACACGGGAGGAGAAAATGGCACAACGAAAATCGCTCAACGTGAACGGCAAGGCGGTCACCGTCGACATCGACGACCCCGACATGCCGCTACTCTATGCGTTGCGCGACAATCTTGCGCTGCATGGACCGCGCTTCGGCTGCGGTCTCGCGCAATGCGGAGCATGCACGGTGCACATCGACGGCAAAGCAGTGCGTTCGTGCGTGACGCCGTTGTCGTCGCTCGCCGCGCGGCAAAAGGTGGTGACGCTCGAAGGCCTTGGCTCGCCGCAGAAGCTGCACCCGGTACAGAAAGCGTTCATCGAGGAGCAGGCGGCGCAATGCGGCTACTGCATCAACGGCATGATCATGGAATCGGCCGCGTTTCTCGCCCGCAACAAGAAGCCGACCGAGGCGCAAGTCAAGGAAGCGCTGGCCAAAAATCTGTGCCGCTGCGGTACGCACGCCCGCATCGTGAAAGCGGTCCTGCGCGCGGCCAATGCGTGAGAGGGAGGCGGGGATGAACATTCATGCTTCTCGGCGCGACGTGCTCAAGGGCGGCGGTGCCCTCATCGTCGCCTTCTCGTTCGCCGACGCCATCGGCGAGGCACTTGCACAGGGGGCAGCGACGATCAAGCCACTCGCCCTCACCGAGGTTGATTCCTTCCTGGCGATCGATCGCAACGGCACGGTAACAGTCTATTCCGGCAAGGTCGATCTCGGTACCGGCGTCGCCACTGCCTTACGGCAGATCGTTGCCGAGGAACTCGACGTTCCCCTGCGCTCGATCAACCTTGTGCAAGGCGACACGGCGCTTACGCCTGAGCAGGGCACGACCTGGGGCAGCCTGTCCATCCAGATCGGCGGGATGCAGTTGCGCAATGCCGCCGCGACCGCCAAAGCCGCGTTGCTAGAGGAGGCATCCAAACGCCTCGCTGCCAAGAAGGAGGACCTCAAGGCCGTCGATGGCGTCATCAGCGCCGGCAACAAGCGCATCAGCTATGGCGAATTGATCGGCAGCAAATCGTTCGCACTGAAGCTCGACCACGCCAAGCCGGCCGCTGGCAAGGACCCTAAGGACTACAAGCTCGTCGGCAAGCCTGTGCCGCGCGTCGATCTCCCGGACAAGGTTACGGGCCACTTCACCTATGTGCAGGACTTCCGCCTGCCTGGCATGTTGCATGGGCGCGTGGTGCGTCCGCCGGCATTCGGCGCCAAGCTCGAGAGCGTCGATGAGTCCTCGATCAAGGATGTCGCCGGCGTGGTCAAGGTCGTGCGCCAGGGCAATTTCCTCGGCGTCGTCGCGCAAAGCGAGTGGGGCGCGATCAAAGCGGCGCAGGAGCTCAAGGCGTCCTGGTCGAAATCGGAGACGCTGCCGGACCCAGCGAAGCTATGGGACGTCGTGCGTGCGACCAAAGTGGTCAAGGAGGAGGTGACGAGCAACGTCGGCAATAGCGCCGAGGCCATAGGCAAGGAGGGCGCCAAGACGCTCAAAGCCACCTACGATTTCGCGATCCATACCCACGGCTCGATCGGCCCGTCTTGCGCGGTCGCCGAGTTCAAGGACGGCAAGCTCACCTCATGGTCGGCCTCGCAGGCGACGCATAATCTGCGCAAGCAGCTCGCCACCATGTTCGGTATGCCGGCAGAGAACGTACGCTGCATTTATCTCGAAGGCTCCGGCTGCTACGGCCGCAACGGTCACGAGGATGCAGCGGCCGACGCGGCGTTGCTAGCGAAAGCGGTCGGGCGACCAGTGCGTGTGCAATGGTCGCGCGCCGACGAGCACGGCTGGGATCCGAAGGGCCCGCCCACGATGATAGACATTCGCGCCGCCATGGACAGTGCGGGCACGATCACCGCATGGGAATCGGAGTTCTTTATCCCACAGCAGACGGCCAACGGCTTTCACGTGCCCCTGGTCGCCGCGACCCTCGCCGGCATGCCAGCCGACGATCACACCGCGCCCGGCAACATCTTTCAGAACTCGGCGATCCCTTACAAATTCGCCAACGTCAAAACAACCTGTCATCGGCTGGAGACGACGCCGTTCCGTCCGTCCTGGATCAGAACACCGGGGCGCTTGCAGAACACCTATGCCAATGAATGCTTTATCGACGAACTCGCTGCGGCGGTGCATGCCGATCCGCTCGAGTTCCGGCTGAAATATCTCGATCCGAACGACAAGCGCGGCATCGAGGCGCTCAACCGCGTCGCCGCCTTGGCGAAATGGGACAAGCGGCCGTCGCCCAAGCGCGACCAAAGCGGCGATGTCCTCGCCGGGCGCGGCATCACCTATTGCAAATATGAGCTGGCGCGCACCTACATCGCAGCTGTGGCGGAGGTCGAGGTTAAGCGCTCGACCGGCGAGATCCGTGTGGCCAAGGTCTATCTCGCCCACGATTGCGGCCAGATCATCAATCCGGACGGGCTCAAGAACCAGCTCGATGGCAACGTTATTCAGACGGTGAGCCGCACGCTCCTGGAGGAGCTCAAATACGACCGGTTCGCGGTGACGAGTCTGGATTGGGACAGCTATCCGATCCTGCGTTTTCCGCAGATTCCGGAGCTGGTCTACGACCTAATCGACCGCCCGAACGAGCGGCCGTGGGGCGCGGGCGAGCCGGCGGCTGCGGTCGTGCCCTCGGCAATCTCGAATGCCGTGTTCGACGCGATCGGCGTGCGGCTGCGTTCGGTGCCGTTCACGCCAGACAAAGTGAAAGCCGCGATGAAGGGCGCGGCGTGAGCGGCATGGCCGAGTTGCAACGCCAAGCGCATGATCTCGGTGCCGTCCGCCACGATTGGACGCGGGAGGAGTTGCGCGCGCTGTTCGCGCTGCCTTTTCCCGAATTGGTATTCCGGGCGCAAAGCGTTCATCGCCGTCATTTCGCTCCGGGCGAGGTGCAGATTTCCACCTTGCTCTCGATCAAGACCGGCGGCTGCCCGGAAGACTGCGCCTATTGTCCGCAGAGCGCGCATTACCAAACCGGCGTGAAGGCGGAAAAGCTGATGCCGCTTGACGCCGTGCTGGCCGAGGCGCGCGCGGCGAAGAGCGCAGGCGCCAGCCGCTTCTGCATGGGCGCCGCTTGGCGCGAGCCGAAGGACCGCGATCTCAACAAGGTTTGCGCCATGGTCGAAGGCGTCAAGGCGCTCGGGCTTGAGACCTGCGCCACGCTCGGCATGCTGACTGCCGACCAGGCGCGGCGCCTCAGGGCATCGGGCCTCGACTACTACAACCACAACCTCGACACCTCGCCGGAATATTACGGCGCGATCATCACCACGCGCACCTACCGGGAGCGGCTCGACACGCTCGCGGCGGTGCGTGCGGCTGGCATCCACGTCTGCTGCGGCGGCATCGTCGGCATGGGCGAGAGCGCGGAGGACCGCATCGGCATGATCGTGACGCTGGCGAATCTGCCTGTGCATCCGGAAAGCGTGCCGATCAACATGCTGGTGCGGGTCGAAGGCACGCCGCTCGCCGAGGTCGCGCCGATCGACCCGATCGAGTTCGTGCGCACCATCGCGGTCGCCCGCATCGCCATGCCGCGCTCGGTGGTGCGGCTTTCCGCCGGCCGCGAGGAGATGAGCGGGGAGATGCAGGCGCTTTGTTTCCTCGCCGGCGCGAATTCCATCTTCTATGGACCGAAGCTCCTCACCACGCCCAATCCCGAGCGCGACCGCGACCAGCGGCTCATCGAGAAGCTTGGTTTGGTGGCGATGCAAAAGTAAAGGCGGCTCGCCCGCTCACTTCACGACCAGCACCGGACACGGCGCGAGATGGACGATGCGGTCGGCGCGGCTGCCGATCATACGGTCATACAGAGCCGAATGGCCGCTGGCGCCGACCACCAGCAAATCGGCCTTGAGATCGCGCGCGAGATCGACGATGTCGCGCACGGGATGCCCGGCCACGACGTGAGTCTTCAGATTCACTTGTGCTTCTTCCGCGATCGCGCGCGATCGATTGACCACGGCGTGGAACCGCCGCGCCGCCACGCCGGCTTCCTCGCGCACCTCCTCCATGGTCTCCGGCAAATAGGAAATTTCCTCGACCGAGATCATGTGTAGCTCCGCCGCGCTCTCCTTCGCGATCTTCAAAGCCAAGGCAAGCGCACTGAAGGCGTGCTCGGAGCCGTCATTGGCGAGCAGGATTTTCCTGAACATCGAGCGACCTCGCGCTGTTGGCCGCCGCCGGCTCGGTCGGGCCGCCGAGATGCTGCGCCGGCTCCAGCTCCTCTCGCGGCAGCAGATGGTGCGGCAGGAAGAAGGCATTGGCAATGAGCGTCGGAACCACCGCGCTGGCGACGACGCCTGCCACGACGACCGTGTATTGCGCTTGATCGATGATGCCGTGCGAGAGACCAAACAGCGCGGAGATGGTGCCGAACGTGAGTCCCGTCGACATCAGCAATGTCGTGTACATCGCCTCCTTTTGCGGCGAGCCGAAGATCTTCGTGACGGGATAAACGCCGACGAATTTGGTGACCATCTTGCCCAGCAGCAAAATGATGAAAGCCGCAGGCGCCGCGATCAGTGCCGGAATCGAGACAAAGGAGCCCGCGCGAATGAAATAGAACGGGGTGAGAAGCCCGAGGGCCAGCGTGCGCAAGCGGCGGATCAGCGCGTGATCCTTTCCCACCGTGCCGGCGAGCACCATGCCCGCGACATAGGCCGGCAACGCCGCCTCGCTGTCCGCCCAGGCGGCCAGCGCGCCCAACCCAAACAGGATGAGCAGCAGATATTTGGCTTCCAGTTCGGACGGTCGGTTGCCGTAGCGCCGGAACAGTCGCGGCGTCACCCAGGGAAGCGCGACAAAGACAATGATCGCAACGGCGGCGAAGATGAGAGTCTTGATCGTGAACGGGGCAAAGATGAAGCCAAGTGCCAGCACCGTGCCGAGATCGTTGATGAAGCAAGCCGCCAAGACAGTCTTGCCGTACTCGGTCTTATTGAAACCGTATTCGAGCATCACCGCGTAGACCACCGCCACCGACGTGGTCGACAAGGCGACGCCCGCAAGCCAGCTCTGCAGCGCTCCCCAACCGAGGATCCAGTGCGCAGCCGCGGCACAACCGAAAAACGGCGCAAAGAAACCGATCAGCCCGACCGCGGACGCTTCCTTCCAATTGCGGAGGAACACCACTGGATCCAGTTCGGCGCCGGCGAGAAATGTGAGCACGATCGCGCCCAGCCCGGCGAGAAACTTGACCCAGGGCTCGTTCGTGCCGAGCACGTCGGCAGCGATAAGACCGCCAAGAATGAACTGCGCGGCGGTTCCGACCAGGATTTCGGTCAACGCGGTCGACACCCGGAACCAGATCGCGAGCAGGGTGGCGATAAGCGCGAGGCCGAGCCACAGCGCGGCGAGCGTCCAAACGTCGGTCACGATCGGCTCCGCCGATCGATTGCTGGCAGCGGAGCGGCGGACCACCTGCCCGACGACCGGCGGCGGTGATCAGAGACATGCTCGATCTCCACCGCCGAAGCGACGCACCGCTCGCTCGGGAAGACTAGAATGGGCGGTTCAGGCGCGGCCGATTTGGTTGGCAGGTACACGATGTACTCCCGCTCGCTGTGGTTTGTGCGGCAGGAGTCATCAGCCTCATCGGCGCTTGTCGGGGGACTCCATCCCCATCAGACGAATCGATTCTAGCGGACGAGCGGATGGTGACAAGGCTCATTTCCCGCCGCGCAACCGGACGATCATCAGCGGCATGCGCGATTCAGTGCACCGCCGCCGCGGCGCGCGGCATCAGCGCGCCGCGATGGCGGATCACCTGCGCCGCGAGGCGGTGCGCGGCCGCCGCCGCTTCGCTCGGCCGCCGGTCCAGCACGCGGGCGGCGAGGTACGCAGCATTGAAACTGTCGCCCGCCGCGGTCGAATCGATCGGCACCACAACCTCAGGCACGGGGACGAATTCGCTCGCATTGCCGGCGACGACCAATGCGCTGTTCGGCCCATTCTTCACGACGATCTCGCCGATCCCGAACGCCTGCAACCGCTCGACCGTCGCCTGCGGGCTCGGATCGCCCCACAGCACCGCTTCGTCGTCATAGGCGGGCAGCGCAATGTCGATGCGCTTGAGCGTCTCCATGAACACGGTACGCGCGCGCGGCAAATCTCCGCGCCAGCCGTGCGGGCGAAAATTTTCGTCAAACGCGATCTTCACGCCCTGGGCGCGGATCGCCTCGATGACCGCCAGAAGGCGGCCGATACCGGTGTTGGAATAGAGCGAGAGCGTAATTCCGGAAAAATAGACGAGCTTGGCTTTGCTCAGGCCCGCGGCGAGGCGGCCCCAATCCGGCAATTCGAACAGCTCGCGCGCCGGCCCCTCGCCGCGCCATTCGTGCCGATGGCGCGCACCGGCGGCGTCCAAGTCCACGACGCTCAGCGCAGGCAACCGGCCGCGCACGCGCAGCACCAGTTCGCGCGACACGCCTTCGGCATCGGCCAGCGCCAGAATCGCCTCGGAGTACGGATCGTCGCCGAGCGCAGTGGCGAACGCGGCGCCCACTCCCGCGCGCGCCAGATAGATCGCCACGTTGAACGTGTCACCGGCGCAACCCATGGCGAAGCGGCCGTCGCCGCCGCGGACAAATTCGATCATCGCCTCTCCAACAGAAACTACGCGCGGCTTTGCTTCGCTCATGGCGCAGGAACGTAGCCTGGATGAAGCGTCAGCGAAATCCGAGGGCTCAGCGAAATGAGTGGGCGTCGTCCCGGATTGCGCTCCGCTTCATCCGGCCACAGGCAGTGAGCGATCGGCAAATGCCGACACCGCGAGGCGGCCCCGACTATGGCGCTTCGCACCGGGAAACGTTATATTGTAACACTTGTCGCGGATCGCGAATCATGCCGACGCACGTTTACCCGCAACATCATCACCACCCGCCTGGACAGGGCCATCCGCCGGCAACGATCGCGCCGTCGGTCCTGCGCATGTCGGTCACCGAGCGGCTGGCGCTCGCCGCGCTGCTGATCGCCGTGCTCTGGGGCGCCGTCTTCTGGGCGATGCAGGCATGACGCCGTGACTGCAGCGCTACGCTTCCACGATCTCACGCTCGGCTATGACCGCCATCCAGCGGTGCATCATCTCGATGGCCCGGTCGAGGCCGGCGCGCTGGTGGCGGTCGTGGGACCGAACGGGGCCGGCAAGTCGACCCTGTTCAAGGGCATCGTCGGCGTGCTCAAGCCGTTCGCCGGTCGCATCGATCTGGGCGGGCTCAAGCCGCAAGACATCGCCTACCTGCCGCAAGCGGCCGAAATCGACCGCTCGTTCCCGATCCACGTCTACGACATGGTGGCGATGGGGCTGTGGCGCCGCGCCGGGTTGTTCGGCGGCATCGACGGCAACGCGCGCGCCGCGATCGAGCGCGCCATCGCGGCGGTCGGGCTCACCGGCTTCGAGGACCGCGCCATCGCAACGCTCTCCGGCGGGCAGATGCAGCGCATGCTGTTCGCCCGCCTGCTGCTGCAGGATGCGCGCGTGATCGTGCTCGACGAGCCATTCAACGCGGTGGACGCCAAGACCTCGGCCGATCTGTTCGATCTGGTGCAGCGCTGGCACGGCGAGCGGCGCACCGTCCTTACCGCTATGCACGACATCGATTTCGTGCGCGCGCATTTTCCCGAGACCCTGTTGCTCGCGCGCTCGCCGGTGGCCTGGGGCCGCACCGCGACCGTGCTCACGCCGGAAAATCTCTTGGCGGCGCGGCGCATGTGCGAAGCCTTCGACGAACAGGCCGCGGAATGCGTCGAGCCGGTGACCGCGGCGTGAGCCCCGGCGGCGCCACGGGGGGATGATCGTCCATGTACGACCTGCTCATCGCCCCGTTCACCGAATTTGAATTCATGCGCCGGGCGCTTGCCGGCACGTTGGCGTTGGCGCTTGGCGCCGCCCCGATCGGCGTATTTCTCATGCTGCGCCGCATGTCGCTCGTCGGCGATGCCATGGCGCATGCGATCCTTCCCGGCGCCGCAATCGGATTTCTGCTCTCGGGGCTCAATCTGTTCGCGATGACCGGGGGCGGCTTGATCGCCGGCTTCGTCGTCGCCCTGCTCACCGGATTGGTGGCGCGCACCACCGAGCTCAAGGAAGATGCGGCGCTCGCCACCTTTTATCTGCTTTCGCTTGCACTCGGCGTCACCATCATCTCGCTCAAGGGCACCAACATCGATCTCCTGCACGTGCTGTTCGGTAACGTGCTCGCGCTCGACGACCAGACGCTGCTGCTGATCGCCGGCAACGCCACCGTCACGTTGATCGCGCTTGCGCTGATCTACCGGCCGCTGGTCGTGGAATGCGTTGACCCCGGATTCATGCGCTCGGTCAGCGCGGCGGGAGGGCCGGCGCATCTCGCTTTCCTCGTGCTCGTCGTCCTCAATCTCGTGAGCGGATTCCATGCGCTCGGCACGCTGCTCGCGGTCGGCATCATGATGCTGCCCGCCGCGATCGGGCGCTTTTGGGCGCGCGACATCACGTTGATGCTCTTGATCGCGACTGCGAGCGGCGCGCTGGCGGGCTATGCCGGGCTGTTGCTGTCGTTCCACACCGGCGTCGCATCTGGACCGGCGATCATCCTGGTCGCGGGCGTGCTCTATGTGATTTCGCTGCTGTTCGGGCGAGTCGGCGGCCTGTTGCGCCAGGCCTTTCCGGGTCGCCATCTCGAAGCGTGAACTCAACCGACTGCCTCGATCCGTCACCCTGAGGTGCGAGCGAAGCGAGCCTCGAAGGGTGACGCGCGGGCGCAGACAAGTTTACGCAGTCTGCGCAACCTGCTTGACCACGGTGGCCGTTCATCCTTCGAGGCCCGGCCTATCGGCCGGGCACCTCAGCCGAGTCGGCAATCCGTGACTTACAAGGATGACGGTCGCTGATGAGTGCCGTTGGTTAATCCAGCGGT